>MTKY01047213.1_pt1 | contig 144640 bp, 125 predicted proteins | sample 1042731 | NCBI WGS metagenome assembly MTKY01 (sample SAMN06212206, study PRJNA360538) | anaerobic digester metagenome | biome: Wastewater treatment plant; material: sludge; isolation source: anaerobic digester fed with sludge from wastewater treatment plant | place: Denmark: WWTP Soeholt ...
CATCGACGTTCCCGCCAAACCTTCCGCGGTTGTCTCCGTGGACATATCCAACGTCAAAGCCGCGATTATTGACTCCGGATACTACAAAGCGGATCAGTTCACCGGCCTAAAGTAATACCTTGTAACCAAACCCGGGATAGCGGTTGAATACCGCTATCCCGGATTTCTCATATTTCACGCAGGAGAAGCTCATGGAAGATTCAATCCTCGAAATGAAATCCATCACCAAAGAGTTTCCCGGGGTTAAGGCGCTGGATGAGGTTTCTTTCAGCGTTGCCAGAGGTGAAATTCACTGCCTGGTTGGCGAAAACGGGGCAGGTAAGTCGACGCTGATGAAAGTTCTCAGCGGCGTTCACCAATTTGGCACCTACACGGGGGAAATTTTCGTTAATGGTGAGCTGCAAAAATTTAATAGCATTCGCGACAGCGAAAAAGCCGGCATCGCAATTATCTATCAGGAGCTGGCTTTGATTCCGGAATTATCAGTTTATGAAAACATTTTTTTAGGGAATGAAATCCACACTGGCTTCGTCATTGACACCAATAAAACCATCAAGGAAGCTGACACTATCCTGAAAAAGGTCGGATTGGACGTCTCACCTGAGGTTAAGGTGAAGACGCTTGGCGTCGGGAAACAGCAGCTGATTGAAATCGCCAAAGCGCTCAAGAAAGAGGTCAAAATCCTCATTCTTGACGAACCAACCGCCGCCCTGAACGAAAATGACAGCGATAACCTTCTGGAATTGATTAAGGGGCTGAAAGAACAGGGTGTTACAAGCATTCTGATTTCTCATAAACTGCGCGAAGTGCTATCAATTGCGGATACGATCACCGTGCTGCGCGACGGCAAGACTATCTGCACGCTGGACAACAGGGATCGTCAGGTCACCGATCGCGTTCTGATCAAGCATATGGTTGGGCGTTCGATTGACAACGTTTTCCCACGCCGCGAGAAAATTGAACCCGGAGAAGAAGTGCTGCGCCTGGAGAACTGGTGCGCTTATTCCCCAGCGCTCGGCCGGGATATCCTCAAGGATATCAACATCAGCGTGCGCGCCGGAGAAATTGTCGGTATCGCTGGTCTGATGGGATCCGGGCGCACCGAACTCGCCAAGAGCATTTTTGGTAATCCGGACCACTACCGGGTCTCGGGTTCCCTGCGGGTGAAAGGCGAGGAACAAAAGTTCAGAAATCCGGGAGACGCGATTCAATCACACCTGGCGTATGTAACCGAAGACCGCAAAGGCAACGGCTTAATCCTGATTGATGACGTCCGCCACAACATTACACTGGCAAACCTTAAAGAAATTGCTGAGCGGGGCATCATCAATGAGAATGAAGAGATCGTGATTGCTTCGGATTACAAAGAGAGCCTCAACATCAAGACCCCTTCGATTGAGCAAAAAGTGCGCAACCTGAGCGGCGGCAACCAGCAAAAAGTCTCCCTCGGCAAATGGCTGTTCGTCAAGCCGGGTGTGATGATCCTGGATGAGCCCACGCGCGGGATTGACGTCGGCGCGAAATACGAAATCTACACCATCATGAATTCGCTCGTGGATAAAGGGATGAGCATTATCATGATTTCATCCGAACTTCCGGAAATTCTGGGCATGAGCGACCGCGTTTATGTGATGTCTGCGGGTAAAATTAAAGGCGAACTGAACGCCGATGAATTCTCGCAGGAAAATATTATGGCTATGGCAGTTGATTATTGAGGAGACACAAGATGTCAGAAAACCCCAAACTTCATGAAGAAAACGCACCTTCATTCCTTTCTGAAATAGTCGGGCTGTTGAAAACGAACATCAGCCAATATTTCATGTTCATCGCCCTGATAGTGATTATGATTTTCTTTACCATCACCACCAAGGGCGTGTTTATCTCCTCGCGCAATATCAGCAACCTGCTAAACCAGATGGGTTATATTGCCGTGCTGGCTGTGGGCATGACGCTGGTTATCGTCATCCGCCATATTGACCTTTCGGTTGGCTACCTGGCAGGCTTCCTCGGCGCGTTTTCGGCCATCGCGATGACAAAATGGGGCTTGCCCGTTTACGCGGTCATCCCGGTGGTGCTTATCCTCGGCATTATCTCCGGTTTGCTGACCTCAACGCCAATCGCAAAATTGGGCGTGCCGGCTTTCGTCTCCACGATGGCTGCCGGCCTGATTTTCCGCGGCGCGCTGCTGCTGGTAACCATGGGCACCGGTACCATCATCATCAAGGACAAAATATTCAACGCGATTGGCAACGGGTTCATCCCCGATATCCCCGATTTTGGCATCCTGGATAATAATCACAAGGTAACCCTGCTCATCGGCGCGCTGGGGATTATCCTCTTTATCCTGAGCGCCATTAAAGGACGCAAAACCAAGCTTTCATACCACTTCAAAGTGCCGAGCATGCCAATCTTCATTGTTGAGCTCGTCCTGGTTTCCGCGATTATCGGCTACGTATCCTGGGTGCTCTCCGGCTACAACGGCCTCTCCTGGAGCCTGGTGGTTGTGCTGCTCGTCGTGGCGGTTTTCACCTTCATCACCACCAAGACCCCACTTGGGCGCCACATCTACGCGGTGGGCGGCAACCCGGAAGCGGCTGAACTGAGCGGTATCAGCGTCCCAAAAATCACCTACATCGTGTTTGGCGCGATGGGTATGCTCGCTTCGCTCTCCGGCATCTTGTATGCCTCCCGTCTGCAATCCGCGACGACCACCGCCGGCCTCGGCTTTGAGACCGACGCCATCGCGGCGGCTTTCGTTGGCGGCGTCTCCGCCGCGGGCGGCGTGGGCACCATTCCCGGCTCCATCGTTGGCGCACTGGTTATGATGTCCCTCACCAGCGGGATGAACCTGATGGGAATTGATATTTCCATTCAGTACATCGTGCGCGGCGCCGTGCTGGTTGGCGCGGTGATTGTGGACCGGGCAACCCGCAAAGGGAAATAACCGCTTTGATTTCGTTTTGCAAAGCGGCAGCCGATTGGCTGCCGCTTTTTTGTTTACCAGACCTCCGCCCCCAAGGTTCCAAGCGCTGTCATGCTGAGCTGAAGGCGAAGCATCTTGCCGCTTCATTCCTCACCATCAGGCGCGATCCGCCGCTGTGGGGGAGTGCCGGCGGCCGCAGAAGCCTGCCTTTTCACCTGCACCGCTGATGGCGGACCGCCAGGGAAACAGCGCGCTCTTTGGCTGTCCCAACGTTCCTCGCGTCCACGCGCGGTTGTCATGCCGATACCCTGGCGGGTTCGGACCGAAGTGAAGAATCGCACAGATAAAAGCAAGACCCTTTGCTGATTCAGAATGACGGAAACAAGCACAGCCCCCAAGCCCCGAACCAACCTTAGAAACAATGTATAATAAGCTTCCGGCAAGTACTTCGCCAGAGAATAACTCGCTATACAGGTGCCTCTTGACCCAGCCGCGCTGTTCTATCATCATCCGTTCATATAACGAAGAAAAACACATCGCCCGCCTGCTGGAAGGAATTACCCGCCAGACTGTGCAAGACGCGGAAGTCATCCTGGTCGACTCGGGCTCCACCGACCGCACCGTGGAAATCGCGCAGGGCTATTCCGTCCGAATCGTCCGCATCGCTCCGGAGGAATTCACCTTCGGGCGCTCGCTCAACCGGGGCATTCAAGCTGCCAGCGGGGAAATCCTGGTCTTCGCCAGCGCGCACGTCTACCCGGTCTACCCCGACTGGCTGGAAAAGCTGCTGGCTCCCTTTGCCGACCCCGCCATCGCGCTGGTTTACGGCAAACAGCGCGGCGGCGAGACCACCAAATATTCTGAAGAGCAAATTTTCGCCAGTTGGTTCCCGGATACGACCCAAGCTTATCAGGACAGCGCCTTTTGCAACAACGCCAACGCCGCCGTGCGGCGCGCGCTCGCCCTCCAGCACCCCTACAACGAAACCCTGCCCGGGCTGGAAGACCTGGACTGGGCGACGCGCATCACACAAGCCGGCTATAAAATCCACTACGCGCCCGAAGCAGTCATCGTGCACGTCCATAACGAAACCCCGCGCGGCGTGTATAACCGCTATAGGCGCGAAGCCATCGCTTTCCGCCACATCTACACGCACGAGCGCTTTGGCCTGCTGGACTTTTTGCGTCTCTCTTCGCGCAATATCATCCGGGATATACAAAACGCCTCCCGCCAGAAGGTTTTGGGCAGGCATTTCTTCAGCATCCTCTGGTTCCGGGTGTGCCAGTTCTGGGGCACCTACCAGGGCTACCGTCATCACGGCCCGCTCACCTGGCAGCTGCGCCAGCGCTTTTACTACCCGAACAGCAAACTGGAAGAAAAAGCCGGCGAGGGGCGCGAGGTGGAGCCGATAAGGTATCATTCACTCAAGTAGTTCCCGCCAGCCCACACTTTCATGGGGTTAGGAAAGGAGTTTGTCATGACCGCGCAAGTAATCTATGGACCCGATAATCCGCATCCCTTTTCGCAGATTAAAACTGAACTGATTTGGGAGGGGAAATATGATGAGTACGGCAGGCGCCGCGAGGTGGACATTGCCGGCGCGAGCATGCCCCTGCAGAAGATTGAGACGGTGGACGAGCCGCGCTCGCGCAGCGAGGTGCAGGGGCTGCTGTTTGAACCCCAGACCGCCCATCGCGACGACTTCCGCAACATGCTTATTTGGGGGGATAACAAGCTGGTGATGGCTTCTTTGCTGAAGGAGTTCAAGGGCAAGATTGACCTAATTTACATTGACCCGCCCTTTGACGTGGGGGCGGATTTTACGATGGATGTGCCAATCGGGGAAGAAAACAAGAATATCAGTAAAGACCAGAGCACACTTGAAATGGTCGCTTATCGCGACATGTGGGGTAAAGGAACAGATTCATACCTGCAAATGATGTATGATAGACTCACGCTTATGAACCAGCTTCTTAGTGAGAACGGAAGTCTTTATGTTCATTGCGATTGGAGGGTTAATTATTTCCTCCGTGAAGCATTAGATGAAATATTTGGTAGCCAAAATTTCATTAATGAAATTGCATGGAGAAAGCTACATTCTCCAAAAACTCAAGCAATTGGTTATGGTTCACAATGGGATTCGCTGTTATTTTTTTCAAAGAATGTGAATTACCTTCATTTTAATAATATTTATAGGTCCCACTCAGAAAAATACGAATCATCATTCACCAGGAATGACAATGATGGAAAAGGTCCATACAATACAATGCCATTAAAAGCTTATGGCGTTCAAAAGTCTTCTGGAAGGAAGGAGTTTGAGTTTCATGGAGTTATGGCGCCATGGTTATATACAAAAGAAAAACTTGACGAGATGTGGGATCAAGGAAAAATATACGAGACATCGTCAGGTGATTTTCGGTACAAAAATTATCTTCGCGAGTCACCAGGCTCGATGATTTCAGACCTTTGGGATGACGATGAGGTTTTACCCTTACAAGGTGTTTCAAATGAAAGCCTAAAATATCCTACCCAAAAACCAGAAGCCCTGCTGGAGCGCATCATCAAAGCCTCGTCCAACGAGGGAGATCTTGTGGCGGATTTCTTCTGCGGTTCCGGCACCACCGGCGCGGTAGCCGAAAAACTGGGGCGGCGCTGGATTATGGCCGACCTAGGGCGCTTTGCCATCCACACCAGCCGCAAGCGCCTGATTGAAGTCCAGCGCGACCTGCACGCCCAGCACCAGCCCTACCGCTCCTTCGACGTTTACAACCTGGGCCGCTACGAGCGCCAGTGGTGGCAAAAAGAATCCCTGAAAGGCGCGGACGAGGAACACCGCCGCGTGGTGCTGGAGTTCTACCGCGCCGAGCCGCTGCTGAACGCCCCATCCCCCCTGCTGCACGGGCGCAAAGCTGGCGCTTTTGTGCACGTGGATAAGATAGACAGCATCTTCACGCGCCAGGAGGTTAAATCGGTGGCGCTGGCTGCCAAGGCTGCCGGCGGCAGGGAAGTGAACTGCCTGGCCTGGGAGTTTGAGATGGACCTGCGCATGACCTGCGACGCGCTCGAAAGCGAACTGGGGCTCAAAATCAAGCTCATCCCCATCCCGCGTGAAATTATGGAGCGCAACCGCAAGGAACCGCCGCCCTTTTTGGAGGTCGCCACCCTGCAAGCCTCGCCGGTGTATCAGACAATTGACGGCAAACGGACGGTGGATATCCGCCTGGATAAATTCCTGCCCTCACTCACGGAAGTGCCCGCCAAGGAATTGGAAGCGCTGCGCGAACGGGCAGTCCAGTCTGGTTTTGATTTTATTGACTTTTGGGCGGTGGATTTTGACTACTCTCCCGACCAACCTTTCAACCACCACTGGCAGACATACCGCACGCGTAAGAATCGCGCCCTGCCGACGGTCTCAAATTTGCAATATACCTACGCGAACCAGGGCAAACACAATGCCTGTGTCAAGGTCGTAGATGTCTTTGGAGTGGACACATCGATTACTGTTGAAATTGACCTTTAACAGAAAGGGGAAATATGACCGAGCAAATTAACCTTGCCGCATTGGAACCGCTGTATGCCCCCTGGGAAGAGCCCAACCAACATCGCACCCGCGCGGAACACCCCAACGAGCCGGCGCTCATTCAAAAAGGCAGGCGCCCAAGCAGCATCGCCATCGCCAACAACCTGCGCCACGCACTGAGCGAGTGGCGCGCGGCGGATTATGTGGGCGCTTCGGATACCACGCGCGAGCTCCTTACCCATTGGTTTCTGCGCGACCATCAAATCAGGAACAACGGTCAGGAGCTGATTGATTTTCATTACTACTTTTGTCAGCGTGAAGCCCTGGAAGCTTTTGTGTACCTGAGCGAAGTCCTGAAGAAACGCACCCTTTCAGAATTTACAGCCGAGTTTTCGGGCGCGAATGCTGAATTGGCTGCTCAGGGCATCCGGTCGGAAGAAGATCGCTGGCCGCGCTACGCGTTCCGCGTCGCCACCGGTGCTGGCAAGACAAAAATCATGAGCCTGGCGATTGTATGGTCGTACTTCCACGCCCTGCGCGAGAGCGACAGCACCATGGCAAAGGACTTTTTGGTGATTGCCCCGAACCTGACTGTTTTCGAACGGCTTAAACAGGATTTTGGCGACGGGCGCATTTTTGACACCGACCCGCTTATCCCGCCTGCCTGGAAAGGGGATTGGAACCTGACAACAGTATTGCAGGACGAAGCCAGCGGCGCGGCCACAAGCGGTACGCTTTATCTGACCAATATCCACCGCCTGTACGAAAGCCGCGCCAAAACGCGCGGCGAGGCGGAGACCTATTCCTGGATGGGTCCGGCAGTTTCCCGGGCGCGGGCGTTGGATACCGGCGAGGCACTGCGCAAGCGCGTCACCTCGCACAAGCGCCTGATGGTGCTTAATGACGAAGCCCATCACCTCTGGGATCCGGATTCCGCCTGGATGGAAGCTCTGGATTTTCTCAATCAGGCATATTTTACCGTGAATGGAGAGGGTCTTTCCGCTCAACTGGATTTTTCTGCCACCCCAAAAGACAAAGACGGCAACCTATTCAAGCACATAATCAGCGATTCCCCACTGGGCGAAGCGGTGGATGCCGGCATTGTTAAGGTGCCAATTATCGGCCAAGTGGGGCATTTACAGGAGCGCGCCGACCAAAATGCCGCGTATCGTTATGATGAACACTTGCGCCTGGGCTATGCACGCTGGGTAAAATCCCACGAAGAGTGGCAAGCCAGCGGCAAGAAACCCACCATGTTTGTGATGTGTGAGAATACTGAAGCAGCCGACCAAATCACCCGCCGCCTGAACACGGATCCCACCTTCCAGCTGCTGAACGGGAAGACCATTAACCTGCATACCAACCTGAAAGGCAAACTAAAGAAAGTTAAAAAGGGAGGTGCTGAGTATTATGAGTTCATCGAAAATGAAAAGGAAATCAGCGATGAGGATCTGAAGCAGCTGCGCAAGCTCTCGCGCGAATTGGATGCCAATACCAGCCCGTACCGCTGCATTGTTTCAGTCCTCATGTTAAGAGAAGGCTGGGACGTGCGCAACGTCACCACCATTGTTCCCCTGCGCCCATACAGCGCCGCTGCCAACATTTTGCCGGAGCAAACTTTGGGCAGGGGCTTGCGCCGCATGACGCCCCCGGGGCAGGCAAACGAGATGGTTACCGTGGTAGAGCATCCGGCTTTTGTGAAGCTTTACAAGGATGAACTGGCGCAGGAAGGCCTTTTTATTGAGGACGTCAGCATAGAGCAAGTGCCGCGCACCACGGTCAGCGTTTTCCCTGACCCCAAAAAGGACTGGAACAAACTGGATATAGGCATCCCCACGCTCTCGGATGCCTATCGCATCGTGCCCTTGATGGAAGATATTTCGTACGATGAGGTTAAAAAGGCTGCGCTTGCTCTGCCAAAGCTGAGCCTGGGCAGTCCCCGTGAGGTTGTTCTGGATTTTGAGGGGAGGTCGCTGATTACCAATGAAGTGGTAGAACGCATGAAGATAAGCCTGCCCTTACTTCAGGACGGGATTGGGGCAATCACATTCTTCCGCGAAGAGCTTGAAGTTGTGTGTAAGCTACGCGGCACGCATCCGCGCGTCGCTCCGCTGCTGGAGCGTTACCTGACCGAAGACTTGTTTGACAAGCAAGTAAGCCTTTTTGATGTCCGTTTGGTTGCGAGGTTGGGGGATGCAGATGTGCGCGAGTATATTCGCTCTGTTTTTGTTCCGCTGCTGCGCGAAAAAACAACACTTAGACAGGAGCGCATTCCTGCCGGGCCCACGCAATCCTTAACCACTTGGAAACCTTTCCAGGTTACCCATTCAGAGTACAGACCAACAATCAAAGCCGAACGAACCTTATTCAACCTTGTTCCCTGCAACCGCAACCTTGAAGTTTTGTTCACGCATTTTCTAGACATCGCGGAGGATGTGGCGGCTTTTGCCAAGAATGCCGGCCCCCAGGCGCTGCGTATTGACTTCCAAGGAACTGGCAACCGCCATGCCTTTTACACGCCTGACTTCTTTGCCCGCACAGTTGACGGGAAGATGTATCTCATTGAAACAAAGGGGGAGGCGGATCAGGAAGTCGGCGCTAAAGCCCGGGCCGCGGTAGCCTGGTGTAAATCCGCCAGCGAAAGCGGGGTTTCATGGGAGTATTTGTTTGTCCCTGAAGGAATATTTCAAAGGTTTAATACAAACAAAATCGAGCTGTTAAAGGGTGCATGTGCCGGGGAACTTTCCCGACTTATGGAGGTTTCAGAATCCGGTCAGGCCCAACTGCCTTTCTATCAGGTGCCGGCAGAAGAAACCAAAACGCTTAGGACGTTATTCATCCGCGATGATGATTTTGACAACTTACCCGCGAATTTTCAGAAAATGGTAGATGAGGCGGTAAATCTGTTTAATTTTGTAAAAGATAAACAGAGTTCATTTTCTCCATGTTTCACGCCGCTGCTTTCTCCATGGGATCAAGTTTCGAAGGCGTTGGTTCTTTCTTTACTAAAGAGTGAGGTACCTAATCGCAAACCAGAACAAGACCGCTATTTTGAACCGGATTATTTCATGATTAGTGAGAGAGACATCAACTGGCTGCGAAAAAACGCCAGTTCTTTGAAAAAAGCCTTGGTATATAACAGCTTTATTATGCCCATTGGCTTGGTAAGTTTTTGTCTTGAATATGCCAAAATGGATCCACCAATTATTTTAGAGGGGATCTTTAAAAGTATACGCAACCAATTCGGCAGGTTTCGAACCTCGAAATTATTCGACCGAATAGAGCACATACGAAATTTCAGAAACACATACATAGCCCATCAAGATGAAAACAATCCGCTTACAGATTTAGAACAAGCGAAAGTCGAATTGAAGAACTGGATCTCCGGATTGAGCGCAATGGTGAAAGTAATCCAAAAGACAGCGGCGGAATAGCTCATAATGCAGCTATCGATCAGGGTCGTTCTCTCGCTCTGATCGCGCCAGTGCCCGCACCGGGCGCGGTGTTTGACCGTCAGGTTTCCACTGATCGCGCCGGTCTCCAGACCGAGCGCGGAGCTTGACCGTAGGTCTCCTTTTAGAAAGTTTTTTCCGGTTGAAGCGCACAACTTAATCTGCAAACCGTGTCTTTCGGTCGTATGAACGAAGCACCCCAAAAAACAATGTGGCGAATTTTCTGCGCGCACCAGGGATGCTTCGCCCCTACCCGAGGCCACGTAAGCGCAGCACCCCCTGCCCTCGCTTCACCCCGCCAGCCGGGGGTAACTATGATACAATCACCGAAACTCACCTATTCCCCGGAGGATTCTGACCCATGACTAAAGCGACGGCCTTCAAACTCACCTACAGCACGATGTTCAACCCCCCCGAAGAACTGCATACACGCTTCGCGGAAGCGCTTGAAAAAGTCAAAACCGGGCTCGGGCGCGAATACCCGCTGCTCATCAACGGGCAGGAGCGCTTATCTGCGGATAAGCACCATGCCCATTCCCCCATCAACACCGACATACACCTGGCTACCTTCCAAAAAGGCACAGCCCAGGATGCCGCCGACGCAGTGGCGGCCGCCAAAGCCGCTTTCCCCGCCTGGAGCCGCATGAACTGGGAGGAGCGCGTCTACCTCCTGCGCAATCTCGCCGATATCATCGACGAGCGCATCTACGAGATTTCCGCGGTGATGACGCTGGAGGTGGGGAAAAACCGCATGGAAGCCCTGGGTGAAGTGGCAGAAGCCGCCGACCTCATCCGCTACGCCTGCGCCCAAATGGAAGCCAACGGCGGTTTTATCCACCAGATGAACAATGACCCGCTTTCCGGTTTCCTCTCCACCAACCAATCCGTCCTGCGCCCCTACGGCGTGTGGCTGGTCATCAGCCCCTTCAACTTCCCGGTCGCCCTGACGGGCGGGCCTGCCGGCGCGGCGCTCGTGGCGGGCAACACGGTCGTGATGAAACCCGCCAGCGATACCTGCTGGTCGCCTTACCTGTTGGCGGACTGCATGCGCCAGGCGGGCATCCCCGACGGGGTGTTCAACTTTGTCACCGGTCCCGGCTCCACGCTGGGCGAAGCGCTGATAAACCATCCTGATGTGGCCGGCATCACCTTCACCGGCTCGTATGAGGTCGGGATGAATATCTACTACAACACCAGACCCTCGCGCTACGTCCGCCCGACCATCCTGGAACTGGGCGGAAAAAACCCCGTGCTGGTTTCGCGCCATGCCGACGTGGAAGATGCCGCCCTGGGCTGCGTGCGCTCCGCCTTTGGGCTGCAGGGGCAGAAGTGCTCGGCTAGCTCGCGCGTCTTCATCGAAGAACCGCTCTACGAGGCGGTGACCCAACGCATGGTGGAGCTGACCGAAAAGCTCTCGGTTGGGGACCCGACCGAACGGCAGACCTATATGGGCCCGGTGATTAACAAGAAAAGCTATGCGGACTACCAGCGCTTCATCGAAGACCTGAGCGCCGCGGGCAAGGTGCTCGTGGGCGGCAAAACCCTGACCGAAGGCGCGCTTTCCAAGGGTTACTTCTGCGCCCCCACCATCGTGGCAGATGTGCCGCTCTCACACCCGCTCTGGAAGCAGGAAATGTTCGTGCCCATCGTAATGGTCAGCCCGGTCAAAGACCTGCAGGAAGGCATCAGGCTGGCAAATGACGTCCACTACGGGCTCACCGCCGGCTTTTACGGTACCGCGTCCGAAGCCGACTGGTTCTTTGACCATATTGAAGCCGGCGTGGTATATACTAACCGCCCGCAAGGCAGTACCACTGGCGCCTGGCCCGGCTTCCAGCCCTTCGGAGGTTGGAAAGGCTCGGGCTCCAGCGGTAAGAATGCCGGTGGTTTCTATTACGTGCAGCTTTATATGCACGAACAAATCCGCAACCGCGTTCGCCGGATATAACCCACTCCGGAGGCGCGAACCGGTATGAAAACGCTACTCCGCAGCTTTGGGCGCGTCCTGACTCTGGTCGGGCTGGCAAGCCTTGCCTGGCTGCTATTTAATTGGTGGACGGGCAAACCCATCGGGCAGCTCCAGATACTGGGGCTGCTGGTGCTCGTATTGGGCCTCACCCTGCTGCGCGTCCGCCCCGATGATAAGCCGCCCAGAAGCTCGCTTGCTCCCTCCCAACGCGAGGAGGAAAAGCACAAACACAAGTCCTGGATTGAAAGCGGGAAGGATTAGCATGTCCAAACTCAGCAGTCTGAGCGATGCCATTCGCCAACACGTGCACGCGGGGGACCTGGTGTATGCTGCCGGCTTTACGCACCTCATCCCCTTTGCCGCCGGGCACGAAATTATCCGCCAGCAGATAAAAGACCTCGTCCTGGCGCGCGCCACGCCCGACCTGATTTATGACCAGATGATTGCCGCGGGCTGCGCCCGCAAGGTCATCTTTTCGTACTCCGGCAACCCGGGCGTCGGCTCGCTCAAGTGGCTGCGCGAGGGGATAGAAAAGGGCAGCCTGGAGTGGGAGGAATACTCCCACTTCGGCATGATCAGCCGTCTGCAAGCCGGAGCCAGCGGGCTGCCTTTCATGCCCATGCGCCAGACCGGCGCCCTGGACCTGGAAAAAGCCAACCCGCTCTACCGGCGCGTCAGGGACCCCTACGGCGGCGAGGATGTGGTGGTGGTGCCGGCGCTTTGCCCGGACGTGGCCATCGTGCATGTTCAGCGCGCGGACAGCGAAGGCAACGCCCAGATCTGGGGTATCCTGGGCGAACAGCGCGAAGCCGCGTTTGCCTCCAAACGCGTCATCCTCACCGCGGAAGAAATCGTGGACGCGGACGTCATCCGCTCTGACCCCAACCGCACGCTCATCCCCTCCCTGGTGGTCAGCGCGGTCTGCCATGTGTCCTGGTGCGCGCACCCTTCCTACACGCAAGGCTACTACGACCGCGATAACGAGCTGTATCTGCGTTGGGAAGAAATCAGCAAAGACGAGGCCGGTATGCGGGCTTATCTGGACGAGTGGGTTTACGGCGTAAAAGACCGGGAGGAATACCTGGAGAAACTTGGCACAGAAACCCGCGAGCGCCTGAAGCCGGGCTTGCGCTTGAGCGCGCCAGTCAATTACGGGAGTTATTGAGATGCCGGAACCCGAATATAACGCCACCGAACTGATGATTATCAACGCCGCCCGCCTGCTCAAGGATGGCGACCAGGTCTTTGTTGGCGTCGGCATCCCCAACCTGGCTTGCAACCTCGCCCGCCGCACGCACGCCCCCAACCTGCAGATGATTTACGAAGCCGGCGTCATTGGCGCCCGCCCAAACCGCCTGCCCCTCTCCATTGGCGACCCGACCCTGGTGAGCGGCGCGCTGGCGGTTTGTTCCATGTTCGAGGTGTTCTCACTTTATCTGCAGCGCGGCAACATCGACGTGGGCTTTTTGGGCGGCGCGCAAATTGACCAGTTCGGCAACATCAACGCCACGGTCATCGGGGATTACCAACACCCCAAAGTGCGGCTGCCCGGCTCTGGCGGTTCGATGGAAATTGCTGCCTGGGCCAACCGCTGTTACATCATCACCCCACACCAGCTGCGGCGCTTCCCCGCCCGGGTGGATTTTCACACTTCGGCTGGCTTTTTGGATGGCGGCGATGCCCGCGCCAAAACAGGCGTGCGCGGCGCCGGCCCGCAGGCGGTCGTGACCAACCTGGGCATCCTCAAGCCGGACGCGAACGGCGAGCTGGTTTTGGCGGCTCTGCACCCGGGCTGCAGCTTTGAGCAGGCGCAAGCCAACACCGGCTGGGCGCTGAAGCAAGCTGAAACAATGGAAGTTACCCCCGCCCCCGCCGAAGAAGACCTGCGCATCCTCCGGGAAGAACTGGACCCCCAAAGGATTTACATTTGATGGACGAAAAAAAGACGCTGGAAATTATCAGTACTGTGCCACTCACAGAGGGGCAGCAAAACCGCATCAGAGGCCTGGGCAAACACATCCGCCTGACCGTCAGCCCTGGCAAAGCCCCGACAGACCTGCCCAAAGACGCCTGGGAAAAAGCCGAGGTGCTCTTCGCGGATGGCAAGCAGCTGCCCACGCGTGAACAGGCGCCCGCGCTCAAATGGGTCCAAACCGCGCTGGCTGGGGTGGACCGGGCGCTTGCCCAGCCCCTGGCGTCCGACCCGGAGATTGTGATAACCTCCGCCAGCGGGGTAATGGTCAGCCAAATGGGCGAGTATGTGCTGATGGCTTTGCTGATTTTGGGGCACAAACTGCCCGAAACCATCGCCCTGCAAAAAGAACGCAAATGGGGCAGCAATACTTCCCGATCTTTGCAGCCCGTGGAACTGCGCGGCAGTACGGTTGGCATTGTCGGCTACGGGTCCATCGGGCGGGAAGTGGCGCGCTTGCTGCTTCCCCTGGGCGTGAACATATTAGCCGCCAAACGCGACCTGATGAGGCTGGAAGACAGCGGTTATACTCCTGAGGGCCTGGGCGACCCAGGCGGACAATACTTCAAGCGTCTCTATCCGATTGAGGGGCTGAAGGGTATGTTGAAGGACTGCGATTTTGTGGTGCTCACCCTGCCGCTGACGCCGGAGACCAAACTTTTGTTCTCGGCGGAGATGTTTGAGGCGATGAAACCCGGCGCGTACCTGGTGAACGTATCCCGCGGGGATTTAATTGACGAGGCTGCCTTGATTCAGGCTATTAAAACGGGTAAAGTGGGCGGGGCAGTGCTGGATGTGTTCGCGCAAGAGCCGCTGCCCGCCGAAAGCCCTTTGTGGAGCCTGCCCGAAGTCATCATCACCCCACACACCTCCGGAATCTCAAGCCGCCTGATGGATGACGTGGTCAGTTTGTTCATAGAGAATCTGCGCCGCTACCAGGAAAAGCAGCCTCTCTATAACATCGTGGATACCGCCAGCGGATATTGAGTGGGTTTTAGACATCAGAAGCAGCCCGCGTGAATCGGCGCGGGCTGCTTATCAATCAGTCCCTGATAAATCGTCCAGGGCTGCTCATGGTTGCGCCCCTTCAGGCTGCCTGGTTGAGCGCCAGACACGAAGCAACCGCTACTTCATCAGGATAGGCAGCCAGTTCCGCACGCAGCCGTAAGCCGGCAGCGAAAACTCGCTGGAACTCCCAGAGGAATTTACCGCAACAGCCGTTATGTGCGGGCCGGTTAAATGGGCGGAAAACGAAAAAGCACCAGAACTGCTCGCCATCAGAAATGTCTCCAGGATCCAGCCTTCATCATCCTCATCCGAAAATATCTGCACATAACAGTTTGGACAAGCCGTTCCGCTGACTTTGGTGCAGCTGGCGCTGCTGATCACCGGGGCGGCAATGCCCTCATTCGCGCCGCCTACCAACTGAATCCCCTTGCCGGTATTATTTCGGATTTGGTTTAACCAAATGTAATTAAAGTCAGCCGTTCCATCACCGCTGCTTTTTTCAATTCGCACGCCGGCTGAAGTTTGCGCCTGGCCGTTTCCCTCGATCGTATTACTGTGGATTGTGTTGGATGGGCTGTTGTTGATGTGTATGCCGTAGTAACCATTGGAGAAAATGTGGTTAAGCCCAATATAATTGGAACCAAGCGGGGAATTGACTACCACGATGCCGCTCCAGCCGTTGGACTGAACCTCGTTAACATGGTCCGGATTCGACCGGCTGCCAATCTCATTGTTGTGCGCGCCGTTATACAGACCAATGCCGTGCTGCCCATTGGGGGCTGGGCCGGAGTAACTTGAGCCAACCATATTGCGCTGGAAGAGGTTCCCGCTTGTATCCTCACCAGTCAGGCGAATTCCGTCTTTTACATTTCCCGAAACCCAATTGTTATACAACAGGTTGTCGCTGCTTTGTTCAAGCAGAACGCCAAACCGGTCATTGCCCAGCACTTCTGTCCGGCTCGGGTCTAAACCAATGGTATTCTTAACGATATTGTTTCCTTTGGATGCTGACAGAAACAACCCGTTTTGCGTGTTATCGCTGATTACGTTTCGCTCGATGGTATTTTTATCGCTTTGAACCAGGCTGATTCCGTTCCCAAGATTCCGGCCGACGCCTGGGCGGAAAGCCGGCTGCACCCCAACCTCATTATCGAATATCACGTTGTTGTTCGCGGATTGAAGATGAATGCCCCCCAGCGCGTGCCCGCAAATTTTATTGCTTCTGATCAGATTGTCTTCGGCGCCCTCTAACAATCGCACGCCATACCCATCGGATATGAAGATTTGGTTGCTCAACAGCATGTTATTACCCCCTTCAATCTTAACCCCATCGCCTGCACTGGAAAACAGACCCAGGTACTCGACGATATTGTTGGACGACCACATCGTAATTATTGGAACGCCCACAGGCACCCCGGTATGTTGGATGATAATCCCTGGCAGGTTGGGGTTGCTGCCAGGTTGAGTAGCACCATCAATCACCACACCATCCGGGTCTTCCAGCATCGGAAGGGTAAGAGTTAGGCGGATAAACCAGACCCCCAGCGCCGAAGAATAGCCGGGGTCGCTGGTTGGAATAGCAAAGTGTATGTAATCCCGCCCGGGATGGCTGTTGGCGTCCAGAATCGCCTGCCGCAAGGAACCCGCCCCATCGCTGTTGGAATTGGTGACCGTGTAGGTGGCCGCGCTTGCCTCCTGAGCAGGTGCTGCGGCAAGAAAGCCCGCGCAGAGCAGGAGGCTGAAAAGCAGCAGAGAAGTAAAGCGTCTGAGCATGAGATACCTCCACTATTTTGTTGGATTTTCTTTCGTGATAACAGAAGTCTATTAACAGTATAGCGACTTTTCCGAATATTTCCAAACAATCGGCGTTTGCCCGTAAAGACAGTGCGAAGGCTGGTTCGCGTGAAGTGAGCTGTTCCGGCGTGCCCATTCATCCGCTTGAGTTTGCCTTTGTTGATTTGGAGATGCGCGGCTGCGGGTTTATCCCTAGAACATAATGGCTATGATAGAATCAACCTATGGACCTCTTTGACCATTCTCTTGCCGACCAGCTTGCGCGGCAAGCCCCGTTGGCAGTCCGCATGCGCCCCAAAACGCTGGACGACATCATCGGGCAAAACCACATCATCGGGCCCGGCACGCTACTGCGCCGCGCCATCGAAGCTGACCGCCTGTTCTCGTCCATCATCTTTTACGGCCCGCCCGGAACCGGTAAAACCACCATCGCGCAGGTCATCTCGCAGCTCACCCAGGCCGAGTTCGTCAGCCTGAGCGCGGTGTTGGCAGGCGTGGCAGACCTGCGGGAGGTCATCAAAGACGCTGCAGAACGCCGCCGGCTCTACCGCAAGCGCACCATCCTGTTTGTGGATGAAGTCCACCGCTGGAACAAAGCCCAGCAAGACGCGCTGCTCCCGCACGTGGAAACCGGCCTGCTCACCTTGATTGGCGCGACCACGCAAAACCCCTACTTCGACGTCATCAAAGCCCTGGTCAGCCGGTCGCGCGTCTTTGAACTTAAGCCCCTGAGCGAAGCGGATGTGCTGACCCTGCTGCGGCGCGCGCTGACGGACCCCATCAACGGCTACGGCGGGCGCAAAATCCTGGCGGATGAAGACGCCCTGCGGCACCTGGCGCGCACTGCCGGCGGCGACGCGCGCAGCGCGCTGAACGCGCTCGAGCTGGCAGTGGAAACCACCCCGCTGCAAGACGCGGAACTGCATCTCACGCTGGAAATCGCGCAGGAATCCATCCAAAAGCGCTCGGTTATCTACGATAAAAGCGACGACGCGCATTACGACACCATCTCCGCTTTCATCAAGTCCGTGCGCGGTTCAGATCCCGACGCCGCGCTGTATTGGCTGGCAAAAATGCTGCATGCCGGCGAAGACCCGCGCTTCATCCTGCGGCGGCTCATCATCCTGGCCAGCGAGGATATCGGGTTGGCGGACCCGCGGGGAATATTGGTGGCAAACGCTGCCGCCCAGAATTTTGAGTACATCGGGCTGCCCGAGGGCGTGTACCCGATTGTGGAAGCCACGCTCTACCTGGCCACCGCGCCAAAATCCAACTCTGCCGGCGCCTATTTCAAGGCGCTGGAGGAAATTGAAAAGAACGGCGCCGGCCCGGTGCCCATTCACCTGATGGACCCCAGCCGGGACGCGAAAGGCTTCGGGCACGGCGCGGACTACGACTACCCGCACAGCCACCCCGGGCACTGGACCGCGCAGCAGTACCTGCCGGAGAACATGCGGGGCGTGCATTTCTACGAGCCTTCGGAGGAAGGGTACGAAGCGCAGGTGGCGGAGCGGGTGAGGATGTGGCGCGCGGCGCAGGCTAAGGCGCTGGGGGGAACGGAAGACGGCGGCGCAAAGGCTTCATAGGCGCGCCAGAGCTCCAAAGATTTTGTTCCAGGGCGTTCCCGCCGCGTAAGCTCGCTCGGGTGAGCGGTTATTCCGAAACAGAAAAATCCTCAGCGCGAATCATTGACTCGGTCTATACCCTATGATAATATACGTGTCTGAACTGCCCCCATCGTCTGGCGGTACAAGGCACGTGCCCTTAGCCCGCAGGGCGTATGCCAAAACCAGAAGTTCGGCCGTGGCAGATTAACAAAGCAATACTTACTTCATGCCCCCATCGTCTAGCGGCCCAGGACGTGGCCCTCTCAAGGCCAAAACCAGGATTCGAATTCCTGTGGGGGCATTTTCTTTTTAATCAATATTTAATATCGTACAGACTAAGGCGCGGCTTTTATTCCGAGGGCGTATGCCAAAACCGGAAACCCGGCCGCGGCGGATTAACAAAGCAATACTTACTTCATGCCCCCATCGTCTAGCGGCATAAGGCACGTGCCCTTAGCCCGCAGGGCGTATGCCAAAACCAGGATTCGAATTCCTGTGGGGCATTTTTTTTAATCAATATTTAATATCGTACAGACTAAGGCGCGGCTTTTATCCCGAGGGCGTATGCCAAAACCGGAAACCCGGCCGCGGCAGATTAACAAAGCAATACTTACTTTATGCTCCCATCGTCTAGCGGCACAAGGCACGTGCCCTTAGCCCGCAGGGCGTATGCCAAAACCAGGATTCGAATTCCTGTGGGGCATTTTCTTTTTAATACCTCAGGCTCTCATTCTCTTTGATCGCGCCGGTGTCCGCACCGCGCGCGGCATTTGACCGCAGGTCTCCAATCTGTAGATTGGCGGAATGCAGGCGTAGGAGAGAAGCACCTGAATAATCACACAACCCCACTTCCACTGCATATATTAAGGTTGCTTCGCCCACCGGATAGGTTCATGTTTGGTGGAGCGTTATAGGTTTTATACATAACAAAGCTCTGGTCAGGAGACCAGAGCGATCAGAGGCTTTTAGCCCGCAGGGCGTATGCCAAAACCAGGATTCGAATTCCTGTGGGGGCATTTTCTTGGATTAATTTCCCCAACATCAACTTTTCTTTGCACCAAATCAATAATAAGTAGTATTATTTAGTCAGTTCTAACACACAAACCCACCTCTTCTTTTTCCGTCGACACAGCGGAAACCACCCCCGACCATACACGCGACACGAAGCGAATATCCTCTGGGGATTAACCAGTGATAAAAAGGAGCCCATCTTATGTCTCACCAAACCACAAAACATAGCCTTACTCACATTCACCTGGTTCCGGGGGTAATCCTCATCGTCCTTGTTTCCTTTGTTCTTTCTCCTCAAGCCAGCTTCGCCGCCTCACCTAAGGACCCCATCAAGGTCGGCCTCATCCCGGATGTAGGCGGCGTCGATGACAACAACTTCAACGAAATGGCAGCCGACGGGTTGGCACACGCCGTGACAGACTTCGGCATCGTCTCCGCCATCTACCAACCTGCCAGCACCGACGAGTATGCCGCCAAGATCGATGAGTGCGTGAGCGCCGGCAGCGCGCTCTGCATCACGGTCGGCTTTTTGCAAGGAGACGCGACCATGGCCGCGGCAATAGCCAATCCCGGCGTAAAATTTGCCATTGTGGACATGACCTGGGAGACTTACCCGGATAACTTGCGCGGAATTTCCTTCGCCTCTGAGGAGGTCGGGTACCTGGCTGGCACCCTGGCTGCTCTGATGAGCACTAGCAAGGTGATTGGGGCCATTGGCGGCTTGCCAATCCCGCCGGTGGATGCATTCATGGTTCCTTTCCAATACGGCGCGCAGTGGACGGACCCCAGCATCCAGGTCATTCTGGAGTATTCCTATGACTTCGGGAACCCACCGCTCGGGGCTCAGATGGCGGCAGACCAGATGTCGCGCGGCGCGGATGTAATTTTCGCGGTAGCTGGCCCCACCAGCGTAGGGGTAAACCTGGCAACCGCGCAAGCCGGCAAATGGGCAATCGGCGTGGACGTGGACGCCTATTACAGCACATTCGGTGGTGGAACAGTGGACGGGCATGAATTCCTGCTCACCAGCGCGCTGAAGCGGGTGGATAACGCCGTTTATCACACTATCGAGGCCGTCGTGGGCGGGACTTTTACATCTGGGACAATGATCAACAACCTACAAAATGAAGGGGTTGGCATGGCGCCGTATCACGACGCAGCCTCCGCGATCCCGCAGGATGTGCAGGATGAATTGGCTGCCGTCACGCATAGCATCATCAACGGTGAGACCGATGTTTGGGAGCCGTTCTACAAATACACCATCAGTCTGCCAGTTGTGATGAAGTAAACCTTATCGGGTGCGCAGAATTGGCGCGCGTCCGGGTTGTGAATATATTTTCATAAAAGACCCTGACCCTCAGCCGCCGTACGCCATCAGAAAGCGCAAAGCCTGGAATCACTCCTCATCGCCGCCGAAGCCCTGTTCGCGCGCGGGCTGGATATCCTTCACATTCAGCTGGAGTGTGTTCCTGCCCATATAGCTGTTCATCTCAAAAGTATAGGCGATATCAATCCGCTCGGGCAGCTGCTGCAGCCAATAGCCCTGCTTGAACGCAATCGCGTCATAAGAATTGCGCCCAGCCTGTAAACCCAGCTTGAGGTGCTGCCCATCTCCGACCGCCCGCGCGCTTGCCACGCGCAAGTTCCGGCTGCAGAATAATGCTTCGGGATTCCCACTGCCGGTCGGTTCCAGTTTTTCCACCGCCTCAAACACCTGCGGGACAAACTCCGGACGCATATGTTCCAGGCGAATTTCACGGTCAATCTCCAACACTGGCACCATCTCCACGTCTTTCAGCGTTTCCCGCGCGAGAGCGTTCAGGCGCTCCAGCAGCTCCGGCGCTTTTTCCAGGCTGACCGTCAGACCGGCTGCCATGGAATGCCCGCCGTAGCGCACAAGTAAATCCGAGCAGGCGTCCAGCGCGCTGGTGATATTAAACCCGGGAATGGAGCGGCACGAAGCCACAATGTTTGCCTCATTTTGCGAACCGATGATGGCAGGGCGATAGAGCTGTTCTACCACGCGCGAGGCAGCCAAACCCACCACGCCTTCGCTAAACTCCGGCGACGCGGCAAATATCACCGGGCTTTCGGGATCCGTCTGCATTGCCAAAAAGACTGCCTGTTCCTGCACGCGCAAGGTCAGGTCTTTGCGCTGAGCGTTTTGTTCGTCCAACTGCTGTGCCAGCATGCCGGCGCTGAAAATATCCGTGGAGGTCAGCAGTTCAAAGGCAGCCATGGCCGAATCCAATCTTCCAGCCGCGTTCAGGCGCGGCGCCAGGCCAAAGCCGATGTTGCCGGAATTAACGCTTTCCAGTTTTATGCCGGAGACCTGCGCGAGGGAATACAAACCCTGGCGCCTGGTTTCACGCATCTGGTCCAGCCCGGCGCGGATAAGCGCGCGGTTTTCACCATTTATCGGCGCCAGATCCGCCACCGTCCCCAAAGCTACCAGGTCCAGCCAGTCGCTGGCGCGCAGACCCTCCTGCGGGTATTTCTGCAGGTACGCTTCAGCGATTTTGTACGCCAGGCCAACCCCCGCGAGATGCTTGTAGGGGTATGGGTCGCCCGCCTGGCGGGGGTTAATCACCGCGTCCGCAAGGGGCAGATGGGAGCCGGGTTGATGATGGTCGCTGAGGATGACCCGCATCCCCAGGCTCTTGGCCAGCGCGATTTCGTCAATTGACCGGATGCCGCAGTCTACTGTAATCAACAGGGTAATACCCTCACGGTGCAGCTGCTCAACCGCCTCCCGGTTCAGCCCATAACCCTCATCAAAGCGGCTGGGGATGTAAACGCGCGGGGGATTGCCCAGGCGCGAGAGCAGCTCAAAGAGCAGCGCGCTGGAGGTCACCCCATCCGCGTCATAATCGCCGTAGATGGCAATCAACTCTTTTCCTGCGAGCGCTTGCCGCAGAATTTCCACCGCGGACGCCATATCCTTAATCAGGAAGGGGTCGGTGCTCTCCCCGGGCGCGCAATCCACGAACGCCCGCGCTGTTTTGTAATCCGTGATGCCGCGGTTATAGAGCAGCTGCCGCAGCAGGCTGGGGAATTCTTCCAGCGCGCTGTCAACATCCGGCGGTATCAGGGGCGAAACGACCCAGCGTTTTGAGGTAGGTTGCAAAGAAGTGTTTTCCATAGCCAGTCCTGTCATTGGTATGGGTCTATTGTACCCGCTAAGCTGCCGCCTCCGCCGCCCTAAGCTTGCCCAATCCGTGAATATTCCTGCCCAACCGCCCTTTGGAGGTGAAAAAGAAGTACAATTAGACGCATGGAAAACAAAAAATTTATCTTCCCCTTCTTAAAATCTACCGTTAAAAGCGAATTTGTTATTTCAGATGGCGTGGAGCGTGCCAAACGCAACGGCCGTCAAATTGTGGCGCTTGAATCCGCTCTGATTACCCACGGTGTGCCCTGGCCCGAGAACCTGAGCACTGCCCGCGCCCTGGAACAGGCCGTCCGGGATAACGGCGCTTATCCCGCCACCATCGCTATTCAGGAAGGTCAGTTGCGCGTGGGCTTAAACGCCACCCAGTTGGAGACGCTGGCCGGCGCGCGCGACGCGCGCAAATGCAGCCTGTGGGACCTGGGCGGCGCGCTTGTGCGCGGCGGTTCCGCCGGCACTACCGTCGCCAGCACGCTTTACGCGGCCGAACGCGCTGGCATTAAAGTGCTGGGCACCGGTGGGATTGGCGGCGTGCACCGCGGCGGCGCGCGTGATATCTCAGCCGATTTGCTGCAGCTTTCCCGCACGCAGGTTGTCGTGGTATGTTCGGGCGCCAAAGCTATCCTGGACCTACCTGCCACGCTGGAAATGCTGGAAACTGCCGGCGTGCCGGTGGTTGGCTACCAAACAGACGATTTTCCCGCGTTTTATTCCCGTGAAAGCGGCCTAAAGACCCCTTTGCGCGCGGATACTCCCCAGGAAGTGGCGAATATCGCCAACATGCATTGGAAATTGGGGTTCCACACCAGCGTGTTGGTCGTCGTTCCGCCCCCAGCCGAAAACGCCCTGCCGCATGAAAAAATAGACGCGATTATCACCGAAGCCCTGCGGCAAGCCGAAGCGGAAGCCGTGCACGGCAGCGCTGTAACGCCCTACCTGCTCGCGAAGGTCAGCGAGCTTTCTGATGGAGAAAGCATGCGCGCCAATCTGGCGCTGCTGACCAACAACGCCCGGATTGCCGCGCAAATTGCCGTCGTTCTGCCTCAGGAAAAAACGGATTGGAGTTATATCTGATCGCTTTCGGATATTAATCCACGGAAAAACTTGTCTGGCTCCTCCGAAAAAAACCGGGGGAGCTTTTTGGTTCAAATGGCACCTAAGGACGGGAGGTCGCAGAAGGGCGCGGGGTATTGCTCGGAACCGGTGTGCGGGTCGGGATGGGCGTCCGCGTGGGGGTGGCGGTGTTGGTGGGCGTGCGGGTGAAGGTGGGGCTGGGCGTCAGCGTGGGGGTTGGGGGGCTGCCGCTCACACTGAAATAACCAGTCATAACCCACCGACTCCCCAGGAAAAACTGAACCCGATATTCTCCCGGCAGCCATTCCTCGCTGGGCAGGCTCAGCCTGGTGAGGGCGTAGCCGCCCGAGCCGCCTTCCCAACGCCCGGTTTCCAGCTTCAGCAGGCTGGTTCCGCGGTACCACATTTCAGTCCACTGAACTCCATCTTTCATAAAGTTATAGCTGTAGGTTCCGTAAATAACCGTCAGCGGGTTTTCAAAGGTTTCCGCGGGTTTGACAGGCTGAAAATTATCGTCCACTTTCTCTGCAAAGACCAGTGGGCTGAAAACGGAATTGGCTTCAGGCGTGATAATGGAATCGAATTTTTCCAAAACATCCTGAGGGAGAGCGGGGGTGTTTGTAATCGAAGGCGTATTGGTAATTGTCGGGGTTGGCGTTATGCTGGGGGTGAGCGTGATGGTTGGGGTGAGCGTGATGGTAGGCGTGAGCGAGGGGGTTAGCGTCGGTGGGAAGTAGCGGTAAGCCAGCCCTTCACCCCAGCGAAAGCTGGCAAACGCGAAGAACGCCAGCGCCAGCGCGGCCGCAGACAGGCTGGCAGCCTGTTCAAAAGCCTTGCGGCGCTTGAAGAAGAAGGGGATGCGCTTCCCGCGGCGGAACCGCTTTGCGGCGCTGACCAGCATCCACAGCGCGCCAATCGCGCCTAATATTCCCAGGGTGAGCACAGTCGAGCGAATATCCATGGACATAGTTCGTGAGCCTTATTGGATTATAGCAGTGTCGGCAGGATTACGCTCCTTTCGTCCGGAATACCGCCGGGGACTTATTCTGCGGCGCTTTGGATTACTGAAGATTGCCGCCCAGTTAAACAGACCAATGCGGCGTTTCTTCTTTCGTCGGGTTGTTTACCTTCTTATCAGGGATTCAGAAGCACAAAAAAGAGCGTGAACGCCTGTAATTAAGCGCAGGCCTGAGTTTTGTAAAACGCGCGGCGAGAACGCAAGAGGGGAGGGCTAAAGAGTCCATAAGGATGATTTGGGATAGCAGGCCAAAAAAAGGGGGCTGCCCCCGCGCGGGCATTCCACAACCCAGAATCTGAAGACCGACCTTCGACTCCTCAGCCGGTCAGGAAGCCAACCAGAGCGGCGGTCGTCGGCGCTCCATCGCGATGCCAAACGCCGCCGTTCTCAGCTTCATTCGCAAAGCAGGCTGGCGTACGGCTCGGCAAAGAGCGCGGGCGTCCCGCCAGTATGCCAAAAGAGCACCGTCTCGTCCTTGCGGAAGAAACCCGCGCGGATCAAATCTATCAGGCCGGCTGCCGCCCGACCAGTGTAGACCGGGTCCAGGAGGATGCCGTCAGCCCGCGCGAAAGCCCGGACAGCCTCAATTTCCGACGGCTGCAGCACCCCATAACCCGCTTTGCAGTAGCTGTCATTAACCAGGATTTCTTCAGGCGCGACCGTTAAGTTCTCACCGCGCAGCGCGGCGGCTTGCTCAACCAGCCCGGCCACCCGTGTTTGCAATATTGACGCGGCTTCATCGACGCTGATGCCCAAAATCCTGCCTCGAAAGCCCGTTTGCCTTGCACCCAAGACCAAGCCAGCTTGAGTCCCGCCGGAAGAGCTGGCAAACACAATCCAATCCGGTGCAACACCCTGTTCCGCGAGCTCACGCATTGCCTGGGCGTAGCCCTGCGCGCCAATCGCGTTTGAGCCGCCGTAAGGAATCAGGTAGGGTTCCCGTCCTTCCGCCTGCGCGCGTTCAAATTGCTCGCGCAGCCCTTCGTCGCGCCGGGCTTTGGGAACAAACACGAGCCGCGCGCCGCTGAGCGCGTCCAGCAGTAGGTTGCCCTGGCGCGTGCCCGGGTCGTCCCCCGCCAACACCAGCAGACACGCCAGCCCCAGCCGGGCGGCAGCGGCTGCCACCTGTCGGCAGTGGTTGGACTGCGGCGCGCCAGTACTAATCAGCATGCGGGCGCCCCTGGTCAGCGCGTCCGCTGCCAGGTACTCAAGTTTGCGAGTTTTATTGCCGCCCATTCCCAGCCCGGTCAGGTCGTCGCGTTTGATGAGTAATCGCGGTCCGCCCAAAAGCCGGCTGAGCCCGGGCAAAGGTTCGATAGGGGTAGGCAGCTGCGCCAGCTGGACGCGTTCAAGCATGGGAGAGCCTTTGTCGGTTCGCGGCTTTTCCGCGGGCGCGCATGATATCGAGTATCCTGGGCAGGGCGCGGGTATAAAACCGATAAAGCCCGGGTCGGCTGCAAAAATCCCAGGCGCCCAAGTGCCGCAGCGTGATGCCGTTAAAGCCTTCCTTAAAACGGTAGACGCCCCACAGCGAGTCGCTCGCGTCAAAAACATCCGGGGCGCCCCACATGTCATAAGCCCGGCAGCCCAGAGCTTTGGAAGCGCGGATGGCTTCCCACTGCAGCAGATAATTGGGCATCAGCTCGCGCGCCGCTTCGGTGGACATCCCGAACATATAGCGGCTGACGCCGGCAAAATGGAACAAAACCAACCCCGCCACCATCTGCCCATCCACCTCAGCAGCCAGCGGCCGCGCCATGCCCGCCCGCATAAACTCGCTCCACAGCTTCAGGTAATACGCTTCGTGGCGAATGACGAAGTTATCCCGCACGGCTGTGGCGGCATACATCGCGTACAGTCTCGGGAGTTCGCCTTCTTCTGCCGGTCGGACGCGCACGCCCTTGCGTTCTGCCAGGCGGATGTTGTAGCGCGTCTTCTGCTTCATGGCTGCCAGGATATCTTCTTCGCTGCGCCCAAGCTCAATCATGACCGTATTGCGGAATTGAATCTGGTCATCCGAGAAGACCCATCCTCGCCGTATGAGTGCCTGTCTGAAAGCCTGCCCAGCCGGGTTCTCAGCAGCGTCCGCGGCGCCAGGCACCCCTCTGCCCATTTCAATGTCCGGGTCTATCTTGATAAAGACAGCGCCCCGCTGTGCCGCCAGCGATTGCAAATCGTCCAAGACGCTTGCCGCGAGGGTCTGGTTCTGCCAATCCAAAACCGGGCCTTTAGGGCAATAGAGCACTTCCATGCGCATCCCCAGGCGCATCTGTCGGCTGAGAACCAGCGCGGCGGCTTCAACCTTTCCATCTTTTTCCCAGATGTAATGCAGCGGCGTCCAACCGTTCTGGATTTTATTCTGCCCCCATTCGTAGGTCTGCAGCAGGTGCGGTTCGGGCAGCCGCAGCAGAATATCGTTCCACTCCCGCGCGGAATTTACCTCAAGAAGCCGCATCCAAACCTGCCTGTTTTCGCGCGCGGTAAATTTGATAAGCTTTGTAAAGCAGGGAGTGATAGGCTTTGATGTACGCCGGCGCGCTGCGTGAAACCACCCCGCCGAAGCCTCTCTTAAAGCGGTACACACCCCACAGCCCATCCGCGCGGCTGGTAAAGTCTCGCTCCAACACGGCTTCATCTTCGTCGGGGATACCCCACAGGTCGTAAACAGCCGCGCCGCGCGCTTTGGCCCAGCGCATGGCTTCCCACTGGAGCAGGTAGGTGGGCATCAGGTTGCGGCTCTCATCATCCGACGCGCCGTAAAAATACCAGGCGCGTTCCCGGTGGAAAAATACCATCAGATAAGCCAGGGGTTGATCGTCCAGGTGAGCTTCCAGCAGGGCGCATTTACCGCGCGGTTCAAATATCTGAAACGCGTTTTGATAATAAGCAAAATCATGCAGCGCGAAACCATCCCGCTTCGCGGTTGTTTGCATCATCCGATAAAAGCTGCTCAAATCGTTGCTCAGGCGCGCCTGCACGCCTTTTTTCTCAGCCAGGCGGATGTTATAGCGCGTCTTTTGCTTCATCGCTGCCAGCAGTTGTTCTTCGGTGCGGGTCAGGTCAATCAGAATGGTTCGCCGCGGCTGGATTGTATGTTCTTCCCGCTGAAAACCTGGAAAAGCGTCCTCCAGGGCGCGCTCAGGCAGCGGCTCGAACAAATCCGGTTCGACTTGCAAAAAGATGGCATTCCGCGCCCGGCAAAGCTGATTTATCCTCGGTACAAGTTTTTCCCAGTTTTCGCCAATCGGCCCCTTAGGCAGGTAAGCAATGCTCAAGCCCAGCGGGAGGGCCCGGAACAGCACTTGCGCGCAGGCGTTCTCCGCTTGCACCCGTGCCGAAGACCAGCCAAAACTCGCTTTGAATTCCGCCCAGCCCGCAGTTTGGAGCAGATGCGTCTGGGGAAAGCCCTCGAGCAGCTCATCCCAGTCAGCGTCTTCCTGATATGCGCGGTGTGTCAACGCTTACCGTCCCTTCAGCCCGAGCACCGAGCCGAACGTGCGCAGGATGATGGTGATGTCCATTAATAAATTCGCGCGTTGGATGTAATACAAATCGTATTCCAGTTTTATCGCGGTTTCCTCGATGGTTTCAGCATATTGCTGGTGGATTTGCGCCCACCCGGTAATGCCGGGCTTAACCAGCATCCGGGCGCGATAAAACGGAATGGCTTCCTGAAAAATTGCCACCAGTTCACTGCGCTCAGACCGCGGTCCAACCCAGCTCATTTCACCCTTCAGGACGTTAATCACCTGCGGGAGCTCATCCAGATGCACTTTTCGTAAAAACTTACCAAGACGGGTGATACGAGGGTCGTTATAGGCGGTTACCAAGGCTTCCTTTTCCATATCGGCTTTGTTTTTCATCGTGCGGAATTTGTAGATACGATACGGCACGCCGCCGCGTCCGAGGCGCTCCTGGCTGTAAATAATCGGTCTGCCTGAATCAATCAAGATTAAGAGTGCGATAACCGGGAACAGCGCGACAAAAAAAGCCAGCCCAATCAGCGTGAGAATCAGGTCCAGCAGGCGCTTCAACATGCGGTAGATACCGCCCGCGGGCGTCCGGTCCACAAACGAACGCACCACCCATTCGGAGTCAAGCAGGTCAATCGGCACGCGCCCCAGCAGCTCTTCATACACCTCTGCCATGGTGGAAATCTGCAGCCCTTTTTCCTGGGCGCTCAGCAGATTCTGGAACATACCCTGGTTCATTTGTCCAGAGATAGCCAGGATTAAATCCGTGATGTTCAAATCTTTAATCAGCGTTTGTAGCGTGGAGTGGTCTCCCAAAATCGTGTAGTTCCGGATTTGGGTGCCAAGTTTCTCCGGGTCATCGTCAATCAGACCCTGGAGGTTAAACAGCGGCTGCGCCTGGTCAGCGATAACATTCACCAGCGTGGTGCCAGCTTTTCCCGCGCCAATCACCAGCAAACGGCGGGATTTGGTTGCGGCGGAAAAGATGCTGACATAAATGACGCGCCAGATGAGCGTGAGGATTGAGACGAACACGACAAAGTAGGCAACCCCCCTGCGCGGAAGGGTCCGTGGAGGCATCGCGAAGTAAATAATCAGGTAGAGGAAGGTGGCAATCAGGGTTGCCAGGCCAATACCTTTCAAAGTTGTCTTGAGGTTGCCGGCTTTGCTCAGGTCGTAGTTGTCTACCATCAGAGCAATCCAGATCACGGGGAGTAAATAAAACCAGGTGTCCGGGCGCGTTCGCAAAAATTCCATCGAAAATTTCATCCACATGTCGCCGGTAGACCATAAATAGAGCGCGATAACCAGCGCGAGCACAGCCGCGGCGATATCGCCCAGCAGCAGGATGAATTTGTGCTCCGAGGGCTGTAAACGTAAGCGTGGTGATGATACTTTTTCCTGCATGGTTGCCTATTCCTGCGCTTAACGCGCGCTTTTGGATACAAGACCTGCCAGCAGCCCCGCGCCCCAGGAGAAATGCATGCAGGCGGCTGCCAGTGGAAAACCGAAGGTTAACGCGGAATCATGGTGGTTCGCCGCAAGCTGAATTCCCGCGCCCAGCAGGGCAGCCGCGTAAAGCATCGCAGCCCCCAGGAAGATGTACAAACCAGGCAGCCAAAAAATGCCTGAAACCAGGAGCGCGGTCATCCCAAGCACAAACAGCGGTGGAAGCGCTTGCCTGAGGCGCAGCGAGCCCGGATAGCGCTTCAGCATCTGCGCTTTCCAATAACCGTAGCGCCAATACTGATTTGCCAGCTCTTTCAGGTTCCTGCGGGCAAAATATACGCAGCGAATCTGCGGGTCCAACCAAATTTTCCCGCCGGACTCCCGTACGCGAGTGTTAAACTCATAGTCTTCATTGCTAAGCAGGGATTCATCATAGAATCCAACCCGCTGTACCAAATCACGTTTGAAGCAGCCAAACGGGACCGTATCCACATAGGCAGCCTGTTTGGTGAAGCGATATTGCGCGTCTCCGACTGCCAGCGGGTGCGCGGCAGCCGCGGCGATAGACCGGGCAATCCAGGTGTCTTCTTGCGCCCGAATATCCCAAACACCGCCAACAACATCCGCCAGCCCCTGAGTCAGCGCGGCGTAACAGCGCTCGATATAATCTTCGTTTGGCACCGAGTGCGCGTCCAGCCGCAGCAGCACCTCGGCTTCTGCCGCCCGGATGCCGGTATTGACTGCCGCCGGGATGTTGCGCTTGGGGTTATCCAAAACTTTTATCCGAAAATCGGGGTGCTCTGCCTGAAACTCAGCAATGACCGCGCGGGTATTATCAACAGACATTCCATCAGCAATAACCACCTCAAGCGCCTCCGGCGGGAAGCTCTGCGCTATGATGGCTTCCAACAGCAAGCGGATGGTACGCTCTTCGTTGCGGCAGGGGATAATTACGGAAACTTGCGGCGCTGTCACGGGTTTCGTATTTGATTTCGGCCGCGCTCAGGCAGCCTGAGGAACGGCGGCAATCGCTTCAATTTCCACCAATCCGCCTTTTGGCAAAGCCGCCACCTGAAAAGCGGAGCGGGCCGGGAAGTCCCGGGCGAAAAATTCGGCGTAAACGGCATTCACCAGAGCGAAATCGGTCATATCCTTCAGGAAAACGGTGGTTTTCACGACCGCGTCCAGGTTGGTCCCGGCTGCTTCCAGAACCACGCTGAGGTTGCGCAGCGCCTGACGCGCCTGGGCTTCCACCCCCTCCACGAGACTGCCATTTTCGGGGTCAATGCCGAGCTGCCCGGAAACAAACACAAAGCCCTGGCAGGCGATTGCGGCAGAATAAGGGCCAATCGCCTTGGGAGCGCGCTCTGCGGTCACGACCTGTTTGGACGCAGGAGTAAATTTCATCTGTGCACCTCTTTCTTGTTGTGTGCTGTCTTGGAAGCCTATTATAACATCCGCCAGCCGGGCAGCCTTGATGTGCCCCAAAAAGACGCCTCCTAAGGCTGCCAGCCCCCCACGTCTTTCCAGCAATGGTCCAGATGTTCCGCCATCACGTCTTTGAGTTTGCGCCGGATGATATTCCGGACCGCCATCATCAGGTCGAGCCCGCCAAGGGCAAACAGTTGACGCCCGATTTCCTTAGCCTGGCGATGGTGACATTGATGGTCGAAGGGACCGCCGGGGACAAGGGATAAAAAGTCGTCCTGTTTGCCGATGACAACCAGCTGGTCTATCAATGTTTTTGCTTCCTGTTTTTGCGCTGGCGGAAGGTTTCGGATAGCGTCTTCCCCGAAGAGGATGTTTATCAGACCCATGGTATACTCCAATCCAGTTTCTGGTTGGAATTATATCCGAGATATCCCCAACCCGGCCTTTCGGCGCTTCGAAAGGCCTTGCTTTCCGGTCAGAAGTGTATCCGGCGGCTGATTAGCGGTCTGTTTCTTAGGCTTATGGTATAATAATTTCTCGCTTTACGAAAGCCCGGCTTTCAAGGCGTTATTTGGTTTTACTATCGGATTTTTTATAAAGGATTTGAGATGCCAATATCGTATTTAACACGCGAAGGGTTCGAAAAATTGCAGGTGGAACTGGATGACCTCCGCAATAACCGCCGAAAGGAAATCGCTGTTCGGCTGCAGGAAGCGATGGAAGATGGCGAATTGATAGAAAACGCCGAATACGAAGACGCGAAAAACGAACAGGCTTTTGTTGAAGGGCGCATTAAGGATTTGGAGCTCTTGCTCGCAACCGCGCGCATCATCGACGAAGGTGAAAATGAACAGGGCTTAATCCAGGTCGGTACTACCGTCACCGTGCAGGAAGGTGAAAACGAACCGGAAACCTACATGATCGTCGGTCCGGCGGAAGCCGATCCGATACTTGGCAGGATTTCCAACGAATCCCCAATCGGGCGCGCCCTGATCAACCATAAGGCTGGCGACACCGTGAAGGTGGAGGCGCCCGGCGGCTCGTATACGGTTGTGATTATCAAAACGAGTTGATCAAAACAAACCGAAACACCCCACCAGCCGGCTGGTGGGGTCTATTTTAATCTGAAGGATTGGGCATATGCTGCAAGATAACTTTTCTGACCTCGAAAATATCCGCCTTGAAAAAATGCTGCGCTTGCGCGCAGAAGGCATAGAGCCTTATCCGACCACAACCAGGCGAAATTCATCCATTGACGCGGCTGTCCAGGCGTATCAAGCCGCCGAAGCCGCGGACAGCAGCGAGGAAATTAAGGTGATTTTGGCTGGCAGGCTGCGCGCAATCCGCAACATGGGCAAGCTCAGCTTCGCCCACATTGAAGATAAGGACGCCAAGGTCCAACTCCTTTTCCGGGTGGATGAGATAGGCGAAGACCTTTTGCAAGCCTTTGCCCGCGATTTTGACCTGGGGGATTTCATTGAGGCTGAAGGAAGCATGTTCCGCACGCGCCGGGGCGAAGTGACCCTGTTGGTCAAATCTTTCCGGATGCTCGCCAAGGCGCTCCTGGCGCTCCCGGCGGATAAGGACGAAGAGGTGGACGGCAAAATCGTACGGCATGCCACCCTGACTGACCCCGAGACGCGTTTTCGGCAGCGCTATGTGGACCTGGCAGTGAACCCCGAAGTGCGCGAGGTTTTCCGGGTGCGCGCGGGCGCGGTCAGCGCCTTGCGCAAATACCTGGATGAGCTTGGTTTCCTGGAAGTTGAAACCCCAATTCTCCAGCCGCTCTACGGCGGCGCGGCAGCCCGACCTTTCATTACGCATCATAACGAACTGGACCAGGACCTCTACCTGCGCATCAGCTTTGAACTGTACCTCAAGCGCCTGATTGTGGGCGGATTGGACCGCGTTTACGAAATCGGGCGCGACTTCCGCAACGAGGGAGTCTCTTATAAGCACAACCCGGAATTTACTCAGCTGGAGTTTTACCTGGCGTATGCCGACTACCGCGACATCATGGCAATCACCGAACAGATGATTTCTTACGTGGCGCAGGAGGTCCTGGGCACCCAAATCCTTCATTTCGATGGGCACGAAATTGACCTGACCCCACCCTGGAAGCGGCTTGAAATCCGTCAGGGGCTGCTGGAACAGAGCGGCATTGATATCTCTCAATACAAAACTGCGGCGGAACTGAGCGCTGTTTTGCGTGAAAAAGGCATCCCACACAACCCCAATGCCCCCCGCGGCAAAATGATAGGCGACATGATGGAGCAGTTCCTTGAGCCCATCCTCATCCAGCCCACGTTCCTGTATGATTACCCGCGCGATATTTCACCCCTGGCGAAGAATAAACCAGGCGACCCGCAAACCACAGAACGCTTCGAAGGTTTCATTGCCGGCATGGAGCTGTGTAATGCTTTTACCGAGCTGAACGACCCCTTGGAGCAGGAAAAACGCTTCCTGGAGCTTGGGCGCGCATACGCTGAAGGCGATGAGGAACGCCACCCGCTGGATGAAGATTATTTGCGCGCGTTGGCTTATGGCATGCCGCCTACCGGAGGCTTTGGAATGGGCATTGACCGTTTTATCATGCTGCTGACCGGGCACCACAACATCCGCGAAGTAATCCTCTTTCCGCCGATGCGCGATACAAGCCAGGCGTAATTGCCGGAAAAAATGTACAATTATCAGTAGTCAGACCGGCGCAGCGATTATCTGGCACCGGTCTTGCATCCTGGTAGATATGAGCGAACAAGACCTCATTGAACTTGCTGTTGGCGGAGATTTGGACGCCTTTAACCGTCTGGTGCTCCAGTATCAAGACGCCGCGTTCAACACCGCTTATCGCATCATGTCTGACCCCGCCGCTGCCGAGGACGCCACCCAGGAAGCGGTCATCTCCATGTATCGGAAGCTGAATACTTATCGCGGGGGCTCCTTCAAGAGCTGGTTCCTGCGAATCGTCACGAACGCCTGTTACGACGAACTGCGCCGGAGGAAACGCAGCCCCAGCGTCCCGCTCGAACCGGAAACTGATGAGGGCGAAACAATCGATTCGCCTTCCTGGATGCAGGATAAAGCTCCCGGCCCGGATGAAGCAGCCGCCGCCCGGGAGCTCGAAGAAGCCATTGAGCGCTGCCTGGCAGACCTGGAAGAAAAGTTTCGCGTGGTAATGGTGCTGGTGGACATTTCTGGCGAAGATTACGAGAGCGTATCCGCCATCATTAACCGCCCGATGGGCACAGTCAAAAGCCGACTGGCGCGCGCCAGGCAAAAGATGCAAGATTGCTTGCGCGGTTTTGAGGAACTTTTACCTGATAAATTCCGTCTTAATGACGAGGATACGGAATGAAAAAGCAGGTTTTACTCCCTAAGAAGGATAATGAAGCGCTGTGCGCTTATTTGGACGGCGCGCTGACAGGCGAAGAACGACATAAGTTTGAAATGCGCCTGGCAAAATCGCCGCGCCTGCAGCAAGCCCTCCGGGAATATACGCAACTCCGCTCGGCTGTGCGCAGCTTACCCTGCCATTCCGCTCCGCGCAATTTTTCTCTGACTCGGGAAGAAGCCCGCGCCCTCAAGCGGCAGCCCTTGTTGTATCCAGCCTTCGGGTTTGCTTCGCTCGCGGCGGTTCTGGTTTTGGCGCTGGTCTTTACCAGTGAGTTTATCTTTAAGGCTTATTCAGCGCCCATGGCACGCGAAATTTCCAGCGAACCATCCCTGGCAGCCGTGCCCGCCGCGGAAAACGCTCCTCAACCTCAGGAAGCCCCCTTGATTTTCTCGTGGGGAGGCGCGTATGGGATCGGCGGAGGCGGCGGAGGCGGGAAGGGCGACGGCATCGGAGGAGCCTCGTACGGCGCCGGCGGTGGTTTTATCATCGCGGGCAACAGCGCCGCAAATACCGAAGGAGACCAAAGCAACTTACCCGCTGTAGCGAGCGAAACCCAGCCTTCCGAACCAGCCGGCGCGGGCGTGCCGGAGGCTTCGCCAACGGAAGCCCCGCAGGCGGAAACGTTCAGCGCCCTGGCGGGTTCCGAGCCAGTCGAGCCGCTCATTCTCGGCATCCGGGAAGCCGAAGCCGGGCAGATTGTCGCCAGTTACCCGCCCGCGCAAGCCAAGACCGCCCCCGAAACCGCCGCGGACAGTCAGCCCGAGGCTCAGAAGCCGCTCATCTCGGAATACCTAAAGATAGGGCTGCTGGCTGCCGCCTTGCTGTTCGCGGTCCTGGCAGTGGTGCTGTATCTGAAAAACTGACCTTACCCAAAAATAAAAAGCCTCTGATTTGAATTCAGAGGCTTTTTTCTTAACCAGGTAATTACAGACCAGCAGCCAGGCGAAGCTCGGCGGTTTTATTGGTCTTTTCCCAGCTTAGGTCCAGGTCATCGCGTCCAAAATGCCCGTAAGCTGCCAGCTGGTTATAGATAGGCTTCAGCAAATCCAACTGATGAATGATGGCGCGCGGGCGCAGGTCAAACACCTTGCTGATAGCCGCGGCAATTTTGTCATCATCAATGACGCCGGTTCCGAAAGTTTCCACGTTAATGCTCAGCGGTTCGGCTTTTCCGATGGCATAGGCAATCTGAACTTCGCAGCGGGATGCCAGCTTGGCTGCCACGACATTCTTGGCAACCCAGCGCGCGGCATACGCGGCGGAGCGGTCGACCTTGGTCGGGTCTTTCCCACTGAAGCAGCCGCCTCCGTGCCTGCCCATACCGCCGTAGGTATCCACAATAATCTTGCGTCCGGTCAGCCCGGAATCGCCCAGCGGTCCGCCGATGACAAAGCGTCCGGTCGGGTTGGTGTAAATCTTGATATTTTCGTCCACCAGTTCGGCAGGGAGGACGGGTTTAATCACGTGCTCAATCAAATCCGCCCGGATTTGCTCGTTGGTGACCGTCTTGCCATTGAGCGCGTCGGCGTGTTGGGTGCTGATAAGCACGGTATCGATGCGCGCAGGTTTGCCGTAGTGATATTCCACGGTCACCTGGCTCTTACCGTCCGGGTACATCCATTCCAGGGTGCCGTTTTTGCGCACTTCCGCCATGCGGCGGCAGAGCTTGTGCGAAAGGTAAATCGGGAGCGGCAGCAGCTGCTCGGTCTCATCACAGGCATAGCCAAACATCATGCCCTGGTCTCCGGCGCCGCCGGCGTTGATATACTCCTCGCTGTATTCCACCGGTATGGTCTTGCCGTTGCGGTCCACGCCCTGCGCGATATCCGGTGACTGCGCCGAAACCGCCACCATCACAGCGCAAGTGGAGCCGTCGAAGCCCTTTTTGCCGCGGTCGTAGCCGATGCCGTTGACGATATCGCGGACCAGTTTTTCGATATCCACGTAGGTACTCGTGGTCATCTCGCCGGTCACCAGCACAAAACCGGTTTTGGTCACGGTCTCGATTGCAACCCGAGAGGACGGGTCTGCGCGCAAAGCTTCATCCAACACCGCGTCGCTGATTTGATCGCACATTTTGTCCGGGTGACCTTCGGTCACGGATTCGGACGTGAACAGAAATTTGGGTGACTTCATAAAAGTCGTCGTCATAGTAAGAAACCTCCAGTTTCTTTAAAAAAAGACCCCTCGCGGAGAGGGGGGCATTGTTCATGCTGGCTCGCCTCTCATCTTCCAGAAATATTGCTCTGCCGGAGTTGGCACCGTCCAGGCTTTCACCTGGTGGTTGCCGAGGTATCATCGGGCCGTTCCCTCCACCTCTCTGGATAAGTGCGCCGCTTAGGGCTGTTAAATTGTTAGTCTGTTTTATATCACGTTTTTATTTTTTATGCAATACGAAATGCAAACAACCTGGAAAGCCGTGCTTAAGTTGGGAAAAGACCGCGAGATTTTCAAAGGGCAATTGTTTACCCGCCCCAGCAAACCCGCCGGAAATCGTTTTTATGTCCGTAAAGTCCAACCAGATTCTACAGCCGCGCAAATCTGAACAGTGTTTGCGAAGACAGCAAAAAAGCCAGGAATGCGTATCGAATGCCCCCACTGAACACAATCAGACTGTTGACAGCTTCATCAGCACGATTTTCTTATCGCTTATCGGGATTAACCTCCGAATTCCATTTAACGTATTCAGGATTACATAGGTGATGGGTAGTATCAATCATGAGATTTGTACCCATATAGCCATTTAACGATTCGCATCGATTATAATCGATTATCTGGTTTTCGCCTGTAACCATAAGAAAAAACCGGCTTTGCCCCATCTAACCATTAAACGGAGGTCCTCACCATGAAAAAGAGATTATTAGCGGCGCTTAGTCTGCTGGCAGCGCTCCACCTCACCGGCTGCGCCGCGCCTGCCGCGACGGAAACACCGCGTTCGGCGACGATGGAACCTGCCGCTTTGGTCTCACCAGGTACCAATAAGGAGGCGGAAGCGGAGCCGCCGGTCAAATTTTCGGACCCCGTACTGGAGGCAATGATACGCGCGACAATGGGCAAGCCCACAGGCGATATCAGCGCGGCGGAAGCGCAGGCGGTGACCAGCCTAAATCTCAGTCTTGACTGGCAGGAATCTCTCTCCGACGGGATGAAAATCACCAATCTCGGGGGGCTGGAAAACTTCACAAACCTGGATAGCCTCAATTTGTCCGCGCACGCGATTATTGACATATCAGCGCTGCGAGGGCTCACAAAGCTCCGCGCCCTGTCATTGGAAGGAAACCCGCTTGCGGATATTTCCCCGCTGGCTGGGCTGACCGGCCTGCGGCTGCTGTTTCTGTCAAACTGCGCAGCGCAAGATTACACTCCGCTTGCGCAGCTGGTCAATCTGGAATACCTGAAGCTGGACAATTCAACAATATCCGAGCTTACCCCTCTGACATCACTGCGTAACCTGAAAGCCCTCTACCTGGCCAACAGCCCAATCCGGGACTACACTCCCCTGGCTCAGGTCTACTCCGGGCTGGAAGAGAAAGATTTTATCATCGCCACCACGTTGGAAGAGCTCGGCTTTACGATGGATATGAACAGTAAGCAAGCCCGTTTTGACGGAGATACCGCGACTGTGCGCATCAACCATTCTGAGTGGGGCATTCCACCGGAATTAGGGTATGAAAACTGCGTGCATGTAACCATGTATTTGGACGGAGAGCACAAGCTGGGGGTAGGTTTCTATCCCAAACTCAATGCCTTCGTGTTTCAAATGGGCAAAAACCGCGAGATGATTATGAATTATGTCTACGATCCAGCCAACGGCGGCTTTTCATTGGGAACGGAAGAGCGTGAGAGGGTGGAGCAGATCTGGCGAGCGGCTCTGCCTGACGCAGAAGCTGACGACCTGCTGTTGGCGGGTATTCCCATTTTCAACGAGGTGATATTGAGCACCTTTCATATGACTGCTGAGGCGCTCTTTGCGCTTCCGTTTGAACCGCCAACCCTCAAAAGCCTGGGCTTCTTCCCCGACAAAGCCAACGCCGTATGCCTGTACGAGCAGCGCGGGGATAGAGACTACAATATCGAAATCCGGCGCCCGGAATGGGGAGAAAAGGAGTACGACATAAGGTTCTTTACACCGCTAAGCGAGGGTTATCGCATGGTTAGTACGTATAACCTGGCAGAGCGGCGGTTTTTTATCGGGGTGGATGACGATTTTGGTGGTGGGGGGAACTTTGAATATTTCAGCGATACAAAAGAACACGTGGACGGCTGGTGCAGTTATAAAGATATGACGGTTGAAGAATACTTTTTCAAAGCCTTCAATGACCCTGACATTAAGGATGTTTACCTGCATTCCATTGAAATGATGCGGCAGTATTTCGTCGACCGGTTTGGCCAGACAATGGAAGATTTATTCAGCCTTCCTGGTTGCGAATAAGCAGCGCTCCCGCCTTTGCCTCTTATGCGGACTTTATCACAGGTTGGCGTTTCGCCAACCTGTCTGGCCCGGAAAAGGCAGCATCTCACAGCGGTACGACCGCCCTCGCAGTGGGTTGATTTACGCAACCCACAAGGCGCGCCTCAAACTCTCCGGAAGCATGCCGCAGACAAAGAGGGACCAGGCTGGCTAAATCATCCTTTGGTTATTTTTATTGTTCAGGCTTGACAAAACACCCTGTTCACGTAGAATCAGCCAAATTCCGTTTTGTTTCATTTTTCGCGACCGGAGCTCACCTTCCCGAAATTAAAAATGAAATTTTGAAGGTAATCAATTAATACTATAATACTAATATGGCAGCGCCGTTTGATAGAAAGAAACAAGGCATAGGTTTTTTCTACGGGCTGGTTGCGGGGGCAGTCTTTTCTTTAACTGCGTGGGGGATGGACGCGGTGAAGCTTGCTGGCGCGCATGTGACGTTTCCCTTCATGAAATTCCTTCCTGCATTTTTTATCTGCGCGTTGGCAGGGGCAGCTGTGGGTTGGCTCTCCATCCGCGTTGGCCACTGGCTGGCATCCATTATTCTGTGGCTTTTATTTGCTTTTCTGGCGGTTTGGCTTGTATTATGGCTGCCTGTCAGCGGCAGCGCCCTTCTGCTGCGCTGGCTGACCCCTGATTTGTCGCACTGGATTCAATATCCCGATGTTGAGGCAATATCACAATTTCGTATCGTCGGCTTGCTCGTTGTTGGGTTACCATGCCTGCTTTACGGCATCGTGGAAAACAATTTGGTAGACCAAACTCTTTCCGCCTCGGCTGCCGGCGGTTGGATTGCTATCCTTTTGGTGGCAGCGCTTCTGATGGGCGCGGCTGGCTTTGCCGCTGATGAACTTCTGAATCGCTCCTTCCGGGAACCAGCCCAGGCGCTCAACGAAACGCTCAACTTCGCCGCCGAGAACCAGGGAAAAGAGGTGGAAAAAAACCTTGCCAGGCGCATGCGCCTGAGCACAGCGCAACCACTCGGAGACCTGGTCGCGAAACCCCGGAAAATGACCTTAATTGCTTATGATACTTCACTTGGTCAGATGGATTACCTTGTGGATTTCCTTGGAACCTGGGCGCGCTGCAAAGTAATCTATTCCCAACCAACCCAGTGTGACCTGATGGAGGAATTAACCCGGAAATATTATATTTCTGATGGAAAGGACCGGTTTGTCTGGACAAATTTGACCTTCCCGCTCTATCCATAATAAGGTTATAATAGCTGAGTTACGAACCAGACAAAATTTGATTGTTATGAATATCATGGTCGTAGTTTCCTTAATTGAAATTTAAGCTGTAAGAAGGGCTCATCGATGGCTGAAAAAATTCTGGATGTGCAAGGACTTGAGACCCAATTCAAGACACCCGACGGTATTGTTCACGCGGTCAACGGAGTCTCTATTACCCTTGACGAAGGGGAAACCCTGGGGTTGGTCGGGGAAAGCGGCTGCGGAAAAAGCGTTTCCATGCTTTCTATTCTCAGGCTCATTCAATCCCCTCCCGGGAATATCACCGCGGGTCAGGCTTTCTTTAAGGGCAAAGACCTGCTGGCAATGAACAGCGAGCAAATCCGCCAGGTGCGCGGTGGTCAAATCAGTATGATTTTCCAGGACCCGATGACCTCCCTGAACCCGGTTATGAACATCGGTAAACAGATGGCGGAGCCAATGCTCTTGCACCTGGGCATCACACCCAAGGAAGCCCGCGAGCGTTCCATCAAACTGCTCGAATCAGTCGGCATTCCCCGCGCGGGGGAACGCCTGAAAGACTACCCGCACCAGTATTCTGGCGGCATGCGCCAGCGCGTGATGATTGCCATGGCGCTTTCTTGCAACCCGCAAATCCTGATCGCGGATGAACCTACTACCGCCCTGGATGTGACCATCCAGGCGCAAATCGTGGACCTTCCACATCCGCCCAGGCGTCAAATTCCACGAAGGCGGCGATTTGACCCCGTCCGATGTGGCGTACACTTTCCAGCGCGGCCTCCTGCAGGGCGGCTATTCATCCCCGCAGTGGATGCTTGCCGAACCCTTCCTCGGCGTCGGTATTGATGACATCACCCTGCTCGTCGATGATTCCGGCGCTCTGGGTGACGATCGCGAAGGTCTGATCGCTGCCGATCCCGCCAAGCTGGTTGCTGCGTGCGAGACCGTGAAATCCAAGATTGTTGCCGACGATGCTGCCGGCACCGTCACCTTCACCCTGGCTCAGCCCTGGGGTCCTTTCCTCCCCACCATCGCGAATGGCTGGGGTTCCATTATGGACAAGGAATGGGTCATTGAAAAGGGTGGTTGGGACGGTTCTTGCGAGACCTGGCAGAACACCTATGGCATGACCTCCGCTGAAGATATCTTCTCCACGATTGCCAACGGCACCGGCGCCTACGCTCTGGATCACTGGACTCAGGGCACCGAAATTGTCCTTAAAGCCTTTGACGGCTATTGGGGCGAACACGCCAAGGTTCCGAACGCGGTCATCGCGATTATCCCCGAATTCGGCACCCGCTTCGCGATGCTCCAGGCTGGCGACATTGACTTCATGGACGTCCCGGTGGAACAACGCCCGCAGGTTGACCCGATGGTGAGCGAAGCCGCGATTTACGACGCTGAGACCAACGCGTACAAAGATCCTGTTCCGGTGTGTAAGATTGACACCGCCAAACTTGGCCTCGAACGCTTTGAGCTCTGCGAAGAAACCAACAACCGTCCGCTGCGCCTGTACTTCGGCCGCCCTGGCCTGCAGCAGGACGTCATCCTGTTCAACTTCCTGATCGAGTAAGACTTCGAACAGGTAAACAGCTGATACAAATTGCGGGAGCCTTTATAGGCTCCCGCAATCCCCGCGGTTTTTTACCTTTCGCCTTGCACAGAAGTTTTCTGTGCGGGGCAAAAGGCAAAACAAAGTGAGAGGTATCAAATGACCAACTATATCATCCGGCGTTTGCTCCTGGTTCCCGTTCTGTTGATTGGAGTGACCCTGATTATCTTTGGCATGCTCCAATTGCTGGGTCCGGTGGAACGATCAGCGCTGTATGTGCGGGACTTCCCCAAGAACGAAAAGCAAATCGAAGGTCTTATCAGAAAGTATGGTTTGGACAAGTCTTTCTTTGAGCAGTACTGGCGCTGGCTGGACGGAGTGATTGACCCTGTCACCAAACAGCGCAGCGGCGGTATCCTGCACGGGGATTTTGGCTATTCCCGGACTGCCTCCCAGCCCGTCGTGGATATCGTTAAGGACCGCTTCCCCAATACGGTTGACCTGGCGTTGTGGACGGTTTATCCGATGCTTTCCGTTGGCATTTGGTTGGGCGTGAAAGCCGCCGTCAATCAAAATAAATTTGTGGACCAGGCGGCCAGGGTTTATTCCATCATCGGCACCTCCTTCCCCACTTTCGTGTTCGGTTTGCTCATCCTGATGCTGCTATATGCCAAAGCCGGCTGGTTCTACCCGGGAAAAATGTCGGACTGGGTCAGCAAACTGATCTTTTCCGGACAATTTAAACAATATACACATTTGCTCAGCATTGACGCGCTGCTCAACCTGCGATTTGATGTGTTTTGGGATGCCATGCGGCACATGATTATGCCCATCATCACCCTCAGCTATATCAACTGGGCAACTTTTGTGCGTGTCACCCGCTCCTCCATGTTGGAAACCCTGCGTCAGGATTATGTTGTTACCGCCCGCGCGAAAGGGCTGAAGGAATCCGATGTGATTAACCGCCATGCCCGCCCGAACGCGATGCTGCCGATCGTTACGATGGCAGGTTCCAGCATTGTCTCGCTCCTGGGCGGCGTGGTAATCACCGAGACAGTCTTCAATTATCCCGGCATCGGCAAAGCCTCTGCCGACGCGGCTGCCAACCTGGACGTTGTAACCATTCTTGGGCTGGCGATTTTTACCGGCACCATTCTCATCCTCTCCAACCTGATTGTAGACGTTATCTACGCGTTCATCGATCCGCGCGTACGATTGGCATAAGGAGCAGCGCATGACCGAAAACAACCTTAATCCGACTGGCGATAACAGGCTCCTGGCCGAAACCCACTCCACCCGCAAAATTGGCTGGCTGGAGCGCACTGTTGGACCAGATAATTACCGCATCCTCAAAGGGCTGGTAAAAACACCCGCGTCCATCATCGGCATGATTTTAATTGTGCTTTTCATTCTGGTCGCAATTTTTGCGCCGATTATCGCCCCGCCTGTGGGGCATGACCCCTATAAAATGCCGCGCGACGGTTTTATGGCCGAACCCAAATATCCTGGTGCTCCCTGGAAGAAAAATGTGCCCGAAGTGCCTTTCTGGTATGAGACTTTGACCGGGCATGAGAAATGGGTTCATCTGTTGGGCACCGCCCAGGGGCAGTACGACATCTTTTACGGCATCGTCTGGGGAACGCGCACAGCCTTCAAAACCGGCTTTATCGTGGTGGTAGCCACCGTGCTGATTGGGGTTGTCCTGGGTTCCGTCGCGGCGTATTACGGCGGCGCTGTCGACGACGTTATCATGCGTATCACGGATATTTTCATGACCTTGCCGTATATTATGATGGCGTTGATTTTCTCGGCGGTTCTAACGCCAATCCTGGGGCGCAGTCTGCTCCCGCCTCTCATTGCCATGATCGCCTTTGGTTGGATGGGCTATGCCCGTATCATTCGCTCGGATATCCTCTCCATCAAAGAGCGCGATTACGTCCTGGCTGCCAGAGCCTCCGGGCTTAAAAACGGAAGAATCCTCTTCAAACACATCCTCCCCAACGCCATTTTCCCGACCCTCGTGCTGGCTTCCCTTGGCATTGGCGACGTGGTACTCGGCTTTGCCGCCCTGTCTTTCCTCGGCATCGGCACGGAAGTCGGTTACGCCGACTGGGGGCAAATCCTCAGCTTCGCGCGAAACTGGATTACCAGCCTGGATAAATACTGGTATATCGTCGTTTACCCGGGCGTGACGCTGACCTTGTTTGTGATGGGTTGGAACCTGGTTGGCGACGCGATGCGCGACGTGTTAGATCCGCGCATGCGCGGCAAAGGTTGATTGTCTGGAAATCCAGCATCCCCTGAGCGCGGCTCAGGGGATGCTTCTTTATGTTTGGCAGGTAAGATTCAGTTAAATGCTGCGCAAAGATACTTCTCTCAACACTTCCTCCAATATCCTGGGGATTAACCTGGACGGAGAACGATTGCTGGTGGTTTGCGGCAGCCCCACCGGTACGATTTACGAACGTCTCTTTGCGCCAATTCCCCCGCAAGCCGACTTTCCAACCGTCCTGGAATTAATTATGGTGCAGTCTGACCGGCTGCTGACCCTGACCAAAGCCCAACACCTGGCGCTGCCAGAGTGCGTTTCCGTCGCCATATCCGGCAACGTGGACCCGGAAACTGGTGTGCTCAGCTCAGCGATAGACTTTCCACTATGGAAGCTGGAACCTGTGCGCTCCCAAATCCAACTGCGTTTCAACTTGCCGGTTGCGCTGGAACAAAAAGCCAACGCTGGCGCGCTGGCAGAATATTACTTCGGCGCCGGGCAAAAAACCGGCAACCTGGTGTTTATCACGCTCGCGCCCGCGGTTCGCGCCGGTATTCTGACTGACGGTAAGCTCTATACCAACAGCGGCGGTACCGCCGGGCAGATTGGCAACCTGCGCCTCGCGGCCGAAGGGCCGGCCGGTCTTGCCAGGCCGGGCACGCTTTCGGGCTTTGCCAGCGCGGCCGGAATGTTGGAACTGGCTCGCATGCGCTTCCCCCAACATTGGGAGGCTGACGCGGACCTTTTCCAGATAATTCGCGATGCTCAAAACGGGGATCCTTTCGCCCTGGAAGTTTTTTCCGAAGCGGGCACGCAGTTGGGGCGCGGCCTGGCGGCTCTGACGCACCTGCTGCAGCCGGATCTGATTGTTATCGGTTTTCCGGGCTGCCTCCTGGAGGAAGCCTTTATCCAGCCCGCCCGCGCCGCGCTATCCGCCGCGACGGATCTAGCCGGGTCCGCGCTGCCCAGGATTGTCCCTTCGGGGTTATGCGCCCGCCTGCTGGAGTTGGAAGCAATCGCGCCTGCTATCCACCAATTCCGCAGCCAGGAATCCAAATAGGATAAGCAGCCCGGAAGCGCTTGTTATGCGCTGCGGAAAAGTTTCTCCGCAAACTGTTAGTCCGTCCAATTCTGGATTTCTGGCCCTGTTTCTTCCAATTTGTGCTGCTTTTTCGCAGCCTTTTTTTCCAGTTTTTCTTCAGCTTTAGTGCGCTTTTTGGCTTCTTTATCCTGGCGGAGGGCAAGCTGCGCCGCGTCGACCCTTTCCAGTTTGATGCTTACCCGCACAGTTTCGACCAGATAGTACACGAAAAGCAAAGCGGCAATCAGCCCAACCACAATAGTTCCATAAGTCTGACTGCCAAACAAGGGTACATTTACATTCTTTATGCCGATAAAGAAGTGCACCAAACTGAAAATAATCGCGATTACCCGGATTTCCGTCGGTCCTAACTTGATGGTGGTCATTTCAAAGACGCCTGTAACCTTCGTCTTCAGAAATACCGTAATCATCATCAGCAGGTAGCCAATCGCCGCGAATTCCACGACATCTATCCGCGCGATGCCAGCATAGCCAAACCCGAGGAACATACACAGCGCGGTGAAGCCGTCCACGGAATGATCAACGAAATATCCATAATTTGGGCGTTCCACATGGCGATAGCGTGCCAAAGTCCCATCCAAACTATCCCCAAACCAGTTGAGAATGTAACCAAAACAGGCCGCCAGGATCCAGTAATTACGCAGGGGTCCGCCTGTTCTGCCAACAATAATAAAACTTACCAGGGTCAGGATGGAGCCCAGGATACCAATAATGGTCAGGATGTCAGAATTCACCCACATCGGCATATTGCGCGCTAACCATTGCAGCGCGGGTCGTTCCAATGGTCCAAGCAAGATATCGTTCTTTCGGGTTTCTTTCTGCTGTTTCATTTGCACCTCTCAGCATTACTTGCTAATCTTGGACAGCGCATCCGGCCAAACCGGGTAAAACATCGCCCACTGCTCAGGGTATCTCCTGATGAACTTTTCCGCTTCGCGCAATATTTTTCCAGCATTCAGCACAATATCATCTGTCAGGTCAGAATATTCATCAAGCGGAATTGGCGGGGTGCAGTCATAATAAAAGCTTCCATCCTCATGTACAACCCCGCATGCGACGCGAAGTTTCGCCTCAGTTTCCCGCGCCAGGCGCACATAGTAAGTGGAAAGATTGGTGGGTCTGCCAAAAAAAGCCGGCTTATATTTCTGGTCTTCCTTGCTATCAATCGGTCGGTCCAAACCAGTAACAAAGGAATAACCTTCCTTGAGCATCAATCTTTTCGCCTCACGGAAAGCGCTCAGGTTAATCGGCATAATTCGCATCCCGACCTGTTCGCGAAGTTTGTTCTGGGCGAGATATGTCTGGTTGGGTTTTGGAAAAGAAAGCACGACCACCTTCATGCCCATCTTTACCAGCATCATCCCGAACAGGTCAAAATTGCCAAGATGCGGGCCGAGGATGATTTGCAGCTGACCCTGGCGGCAATCTTCCAGCATCGCTTCCATTTCTGGCGACAAAACCACGCGCTGCCTGGCTTCGTCAATGTGCTGATAATAATAGAAATACTCAAATAAATTGAGGACGATATTGCGGGTTACTTCTTTGCTGCGCTCAGCCAGCTGCGCCCGATTCAAACTCCCATTGGAAACCACCCATTGGTTTGCCTTGATAGCCTGCATCATTCGGCTGGTTTGGAAGCCCGAGATTATCCCCGCCGCGAAAGCCGCGAGCCGCCTGCCCCCGCGCAGGGAACAGTGTTTTCCCAGCCACAAACCGACACTGATTGGTCCGGTATCCTGAAAGTAATCTTTGATTGTCATCGTTATCTTCAATTCTACTGGATAAGTTTAAAATCGTTTTTGGAAGCCCCGGATTCCTTTTTCAGGGTGCTCCAGGTAAGTATTCCGCGCAGGGCTGCTGCCAACCCATAAGCCAGGCTTGCCACCAGAATGATTACAGCCCCGGAGGGCAGGTTCAACGTGTAAGATATGAGGAGACCCGAAATGGTAAACACCAAACTTAACGCGCTGCTCAGGAACATAATCCCGCGCATTTCCTGCACAAACAGATTCGCGATTGCGGGCGGGATTGTGAGAAGCGCGATGACCAAAATTAACCCCACCACACGCATGGAGATAACCACCGTCAGACCAATTAACACAATCATTGCCATATAGACGAATCCAACCGGTACGTTCCGGACCGTGGAAAAAGTCTCGTCAAAGGAAATCGCCAGCAAGAGCCGGTAGAATACCAGCACAAATATCAGTACTGCCAAAACAATCACCAGCATCAGGCGCAAGTCCGCGGCGGAAACTGCCAGAATGCTGCCAAACAGGTAGCTCATCAGGTCTGCTTTGTAGCCTGGGCTGAGGCTGACAAAGATAATTCCCAGCGCCATCCCCAGCGCCCACATCACGCCAATGATGGTATCCGCGCGAGCCTTCTCCTTGCGGTGCACGTAACCCATCGCCAGCGAGGAAGCCAGGCTGAAAGCAACCGCGCCCCAGACGGGGTTCAAGCCAAGGAAATAGGCAATCCCCACCCCACCATAAGCCGCGTGCGCGATACCGCCGCTGATAAAGACGATGCGGTTTAATACCACCAGGGTGCCAATAATCCCGCAAGCAGCGCTGACAATTACGCCCGCCAGCAGCGCGTTGCGCATGAATTCATAGGACAGGATTTCGTTCAGAAAACTGGTCATTCCAGGCGCTCCCCATCCGCGTCGTGCGCCGGGAAAACCCGGTGCGGCATCCCGTGCGCGATTAAATCCACCGGACATTCATATCCCGCCTCCAACATATCCGCTGAGATAGATTTATCATGATGGTAAACCAGCCGGCGGTTGATGCAGCCGATTGTTTTCACGTAAGCCGAAATCGCAGTCATATCATGCGAGATCAGGAGGATGGAAATCTCCTCGTTTAATTTTGCCAGCAAATCGTAAATCTGAACGCTGGCGTGCGGGTCCACGCTGGCGGTCGGTTCATCCAGCAGCAGGATGCGCGGCTGCGCCGCCAGCGCCCGCGCGATATAAACGCGCTGCCGCTGACCGCCTGAAATTTCATTGATGGAGCGCTTGCTTAATTCAAGCATGCCCGTCTGGCGCAGGGCTTCTTCGATGCGCTGGCGGTCTTCCGCGCTCAGGCGCAAGCTGGAAAAACCGGGTTTGATTCTGCCCATACTCACCACGTCCCACACATTGATAGGAAAAGCCTTATCGCTGATTTGCAGCTGAGGGACGTAGCCGATGTATCTTCTGCCTTCGTTTGCGCTGTATCCCATCACGCTCACGGAGCCGTGCCGCGGAACCACCAAACCCAGGATGACCTTAATCAGGGTGGTTTTTCCGCCGCCGTTGGGGCCAATGAGCCCGACATAATCCCGCGGGAAAAGGTCAAAGCTGACATCTTCCAGGACGGTGTCCAGGTCATACCCAGCCCAGACATTGCGCAGGGAAATTACAGGTGCTTCGCTATTCTCTTCCAAATCATCCTCACTACCTAAGCGCTTCCGCCAACTGGGCAGCCAATAGCCGCATGTTCGCGGACCAATCCCTTGCCATCGGGTCCAGTTCCACCACCTTGGTTGCCCCAAGCTGTGCCGCAATCGATTCTGCCAGTTTCTGGCTGACGCCTTTCTGCACAAACACAGTGCTGATATCATCCTCGCGCGCCAGCTTGATAAGCCTGGCCAATTCCTCAGGCCCAGGTTCCTGCCCGTGGCTCTCCACGGAGAGCATGGTCAGCCCATAATCCCGGGCGAAATAACCCCAGGCAGGGTGAATGACAAGAAAAGTACCGTGGGTTATTCCAACCAGGGCGGCGCGTACATCCGCGTCGACCGTGTCAATCTCCTCCAGCCAGGCGGTCAGGTTCGCGCGGTAGTTTTCAGCATGTGCGGGGTCGACAGCAATCAGAGCGTCCGCCATATTTTGAGACAACTGCTTCACCCGTTCAGGCGAAAACCAAATATGCGGGTCGGGTTCTCCTTCAGTGTTGGTTTCACCGTCAGAAGCAGGTATCGGCAGACGTTCCACGCCGGCTGCCGAATCCACAATGGTCATGCCCGGGTTCGCGGCGCGAAAGCGCGCCAGCCAGGCATCCTCAAATTCCACGTCAATCGAAAAATACAAACGCGATTTCGCCACCACCCGCATCTGCTCAGCGGTAGGCTCATAGGTATGGGGGTCATCCCCGCTTCCCACAATCGCTTGCACGCTGACCAGGTCGCCGGCGATTTTCTGCACAAAATAAACCTGCGGCAGGACCGAAACGGTCACTGTCATTTGTTCAGCCTGTGTCGGCGCGGCAGGCGCGCAGGCCGTCAGGAGGAGCGCCAAACACAAGCCAAGCGCGCCGAGAAACTTCATTGTTTTTCACCATCTTTCAACAAGGATTGACATTCGGGGCAGAGCCCAAAAAACTGCAGCAGATGCTCCCTGACCTGAAAGTGGGTCTCGGCGCGAATACGCTGAATCAAATCCTGCATATCCTCCGTTCCCGCAAACTCCACCGCTTTTTGGCAGTTCTGGCATACGATAAAATGATGGTGCCCAAAACTCGACGGCAGATACCCAACCAAGCCGTCCTGCTGGAAAACCTGGCTGATGAGACCAAGCGAGAGGAACAGTTCAAGCGTCCGATATACGCTGACCAGGCCCAGATGCACGCCCTGTTCGCGCAAAAGCCGGTGAATTCCCAGCGGGTTCAACGGCTTTTCTGTCGTTTCCATCAGCTTCATAATCATTTTTCGCGGTTCAGAAAGCCGATAGCCTGCTTTTGAGAGAAATGTTTGCCAATCCATAGTTTGTTATTGATAATCTTTTTCAGTAAGCCAATTGTAGACTGGTGCCAGAGAATTGTCAAATATAATGATTCCCAGGGGCTTACACAAAGCGGCACGCAGTCAATTTCTCTGATATAATCAGGCGGCTCGGGAAAATCCGGGCATTTATTTAGAATTGGAGAAGAAATGACAGAAAATATCTTAAACGCGGTGCAAGATGATGCCGTTGTTCAGCTTGCCTACAATCTGGTCGTGGACGGCGAGGAAATTGAATCTGAAGTGCTGGAATACCTGCACGGACACCAGAATATTATCCCCGGGCTGGAAAATGCCCTGACCGGTCTGGAAGTTGGCGATTCCAAAGAGGTTTTGGTCCTCGCCGAAGACGCCTATGGAGAATTTGACCCCGAAGCGGTTGTGCTGGTGACCCGCAAATCCTTCCCCCCGGATTTTGACATCCGCCTGGGCGAACCAATGCACCTGCGCGACGCGAACGGGCACGTCTTTACCGGCGTGGCAACCGCGCTTACCGACGAAAACGTGGAGTTGGACCTGAACCACCCCATGGCAGGCAAAGACCTGCAGTTCACCGTGACCATTCTTGGCATTCGTCCGGCAACCGAACAGGAAATCCAAAATGGCGGCCTTTCACACGCTTGTGAGGGCTGCGGCGAAGGCTGTTCTGACGGCTGCTGCGGCTAACCCCGCGATGGCAAATTTTAGCCGCCCCTACACGGGCGGTTTTTTGTCTGGAGCTCGCTGTGTTCCAGACCGTCTGATAACAAACACAACGCCGCGCTCAGAAGAGCGCGGCGTCTTTAGTTAACGCTAATGGTGGAAATCAGCCGGCTGCCGCCAATTCACAAATCCTGACAATGACTTGCACCGCCTTTTCCAGCGCGCACACCGGCACAAACTCGTAACGTCCGTGCATGTTGTGACCCCCGGCAAACAGGTTGGGCGTTGGCAGCCCCATGTACGAAAGCCGGCTGCCGTCCGTGCCGCCCCGCACCGGGATGACGCGCGGTTCAATTCCCAGGGCTTCGTATGCCGCCCGGGCTATTTCCATAATCCGCGGGTGTGGGTCAATCATTTTTTTCATGTTGTAATACTGGTCTTTCAGCGTCAGCTCCACCACCGTCTCGCCGTGTTTCCGGTTCAGGTAATCCGCGGCGCTTTGCATCAGAGCTTTTCGGCTCTGGAAGCGTTGGTCGTCATGGTCGCGGATGATATATTCCATTTGGGCGCTTTCCACCTCGCCTTTCAGGAGCATCAGGTGGAAAAAGCCTTCAGTCTTTTCAGTGTGCTCGGGGCGGTCAAAAACCGGCAGCAGCGCGTCATATTCCATCGCGATGCGCAGCGCGTTGAGCATCACACCCTTTGCCGTGCCGGGATGCACATTTCGCCCGCGCACGTACACCCTGGCGCCAGCGGCATTAAAGGTCTCAACTTCCAGCTCGCCTACCTCTCCGCCATCCACGGTATACGCGAAATCGGCTCCAAAAGCCGGCACGTCAAAGTGTTCCACGCCGGCCCCCACTTCCTCATCGGGCGTGAACGCGACCCGGATTTTCCCATGCGGTATCTCCGGGTGAGCCCTCAGGTATTCCATAGCGCTCATAATTTCGGCAACGCCGGCTTTGTCATCCGCGCCAAGCAGGGTGGTTCCATCGGTGGTAATCAGCGTTTCCCCGCGGTACTTCAACAGGTCGGGGAACCGCCGCGGGGAGAGCACGATTTGTTCTGCCGCGTTAAGGATAATATCCCCGCCGTCGTAATTCTCCACGATTTGAGGCTTCACATCTTTTCCGCAGAAGTCGGGGCTGGTATCCACATGCGCGATGAAACCGATAACTGGCGCGGGCGCGTTGGTCGTGGCCTCAAGCGTCGCCGTCACGTAGCCAAACTGGTCCATATTGACCTCGCTCAAACCAATCTGGCGCAGTTCATCCGCGAGCAGGCGCAGAAAATCCAACTGTTTGGCTGAACTTGGATAGGTTTTCGAATCCCGCTCCGATTCAGTATCAATTTTTACGTACCGCAAAAAACGTTCCAATACCGCAGACATGGGGCTTCCTCCGCTAATTTTTCCTGTTTTCCATGTAGATTTTATCACCGGCAAAGCGCTCCAGGCAAATTTCGCAAGTATAATCAGAATACCAGCACGGCCCCCTGCACGCGGGGCGCGAAACTGAGTGAAACAATGCCCATGCCCAACACCGAAACACCCCACAAACCCATCCCCTTCCGCATACTCATCGCGCTGGCGGCCCTGCTTGTTTTTCTGCTGGTAATGAGGCTGCGCCTTCCGGGTTATCATTCCATCCCGAAAAACCTGGGCGCGAACGCCTCAATCACCGTGCTGGCAAAATTTCCACACGATCCGGCTGCTTTCACGCAGGGGCTGCTCTACGCGGACGGGCTCTTTTATGAAAGCGCCGGGCTTTACGGGCAGTCCACCCTGCGCAAGGTGGACCCCGAAACCGGTGCGGTTTTGCTGGAAAAGCGGCTGGACGCGCAGTACTTCGCTGAGGGTCTGGCGCTTTTGGAAGGCAAGCTCTACCAGCTCACCTGGAAAGAAAACACGGGTTTCATTTACGACCCACAGGATTTCCGCCAGCTCGGCACGTTTTCTTACCCCACGGAAGGCTGGGGTCTGACTACCGACGGCAGCAGTCTGATTCTATCCGACGGCAGCGCCACCTTATACTTCCTTGACCCCCAAACCTTGCAGACCACCCGCGCTTTGCAAGTAAACCTGGACGGCGCGCCGCTGGACCGCCTGAACGAACTGGAGTACATCCGCGGAGAGATTTACGCCAACATCTGGTACAAAGACCTGATCGCGCGCATCGACCCCGCCAGCGGTGAGGTGGTGGGCGTTATTGACTGCGGCAGCCTGCGGGATGGGGAAGGCGCGCCAGCCCCCAACGACGTGCTGAACGGCATCGCCTACGACGCGCGCGGCGACCGACTGTACCTCACCGGCAAAAATTGGCCCTGGATTTATGAGGTCTCCCTGCGGTCGGTTCAGACTCCCTGAAGTCTCAGGCGCTGCTGACCCGCCCGCGTAAAACATCCAGGCGCGCGTTCATCAGTTCCGGCAGCGCGTCCAGCACATAGTACGGCCCAAAGCCCTCCATGCAGACCGCGGCGGTCACGTTCCCACATAAGGCGGCATCCACCGCGTCAAATTTTTTGCGATAATTCAGCAAAAACGCGCCATCAAAGGCATCCAACGCGCCGGTCGGATCAATAATATTGGTTGGGTAGGCGGGGATGACCCAACGTTTTTGTCCCATGCGGTCGAACAAGCGCACGGAGCCGTCCGTGAGGTGCACGAGCACAAATTCCGGTCCGTAGTTCGCCAGGGCTTCCGCGATTTCCCACAAGTCCACGCTGCGCCCGCGAAAGAGCCGCAAAGCGTCGGCTTCCGTGAGCATAAAAGCGGTCAGGTCGGAAACTAAGCCGCGAATTTCTTCCCAAAAGCTGGAATCCATGTAACAGGTACAGGCCCGCAAAGTGAGGGTTTCAATCATGCCTGCCTTCAGCAGGGAGGTCAGAATCTTATGTGAAAGGTAGTCAATCGGACAAATATGCGCGGCGGTGAGGTCTAGATACGCTTTGGGCAGGTCGTTCACCCGCGCGGTGAAACTTTCGTAATCCAGTTTACTGCAAGAACCGAGAGACGCGCTGTCGTAACCAATCAACTCACGCGGAAATGGAATGTCCCGTTCCGCAAAGCGCGCGATGGGGTTGTCGCCGCGCGGGCTCAGCGGGTCGGAATACGCCGCGAAACGCCGATCGTCCAGCGCCTCTTTCACACGGGTGATGCCGCTCAGGTCGCAGCCGATTTGGTTCAAACGTTCCAGCTGTTCAAGCGGAAATTCAGCGGGGACGCGCGCGTAGAGCCCCGCCCTGCCGCCCCAAAACGCGTAAGCAGCCGCGGCAAACGGCAGGTTCCCACCGAGCACGTTCAGGCGCGGTTTGCCCTCATAGGGCAGTATAAAATCCCGTTGGAGACGGCCCCCAATCACGGCTCCCAAGGCTGAGGCGGGGAGTTCCGTCATCTGTGTTTATTTCGCCGCGACCATCTCAAGCAAACGCTTGTGATAATCCTCAATATTTTCGGGCGCCGCCGGATAACGCATGTCCAGGTCTTTCAAGGTCTTAATCACGATTTTCGAGATTAACCAGTTGCGGTACCATTTCTTATTGGCCGGGATGATATACCAGGGCGCCCAGTCGGTGCTGGTTTGGTTCAGCATGTCCTCATAGGCTTTCATGTACTCTTCCCAGCGGTCGCGCTCATCCAGGTCCCCCGGATTAAATTTCCACTGTTTGGTGGGATCTTCCACGCGCGCCAAAAATCGTTGGGCTTGTTCCTGCAAATCAATGTGCAGGTAGAACTTCAGGATTGTGGTGCCCTCGTCCGCAAGCAGGCGTTCAAATTCGCGGATGTGTTGATAACGCCTGGACCAAACCTCCTCCGGCACAAGCTGGTGAACGCGCACCACCAGCACGTCTTCGTAATGCGAGCGGTTAAAGATGACCATCTCGCCTTTCCCTGGGGTCTGTTGGTGCACCCGCCAGAGGTAATCATGCGAAAGCTCAACCGGCGTCGGGACCTTAAACGAAGCCACTTTGACGCCCTGGGGGTTCACGCCTTCAAAAACCGCCCGGATGACGCCGTCTTTTCCGCCGGTATCCATTGCCTGTAACACAATCAACAGACGATGTTTACCCTCCGCGTAAAGCTGTTCCTGCAGCGCCGCCAGTTCCGTGTTCAATTTCAGCAAGGCTTCTTTGCTGTCTTTTTTATTGCCGTCAAATAGCCGGGAATCGTTGGGGTCGTAATCCTTAAGCTTGATTTTGCCCTTGACTGGGACACGGTAAGTCTCATCGTCCATAATTCGCTCCTTTTCGGTCGGGTAACAAGCTCAATTATACAGGGATTCTATGATTACCCCGCTTAGAGCCTTTCGCTGCAAACGCGTTTCAGATGTCCGCAGACGAAGAAAATCAAGGTAAAAACAACAACTTGCCTTGATATTGGATGGAAATAGCGCGCTGCGTTGGTCAGGTTGAGCGCGGCGCTTTGCTCGCGAGGCTTGAGGGTTTCGGAAGGGGTGGTTTGGCAAATGGGCGCGGCGGTCTACCTTATGGACAAGATTCAGCCGACGCCAAGAGCGGGCTGTCGGGCGCGCTTGAAGGGGGATACAGCAAGCAGGCTGCCCGAAGGCAGCATGCTTTACTTCTGATTGGTATGCTTACTTACCCTGGTCAATTACCTTAATCGGCTTGGACTTGATTTCAATCCGTTTGGGTTGAGCTTCGGGCTTCTTGGGAAGGTGAACGGTCAGAATGCCATTTTCAGTCTCCGCGCTGATCGCGCCCTGATCAATCTGCCCGGGGAGCGTCACGCTCCTGAAGAAAGTGCCGGTCCGGCGTTCCTGTAAGTGATACTTGCCTTCCTTTTCTTCGGTTTTATCTTCCCGGATTTCGCCTTTGATGTTCAGCGTGTTGTTTTCAAAGGTGATTTCCATTGCATTGGGGTCAAACCCAGCCACGCTCGCGCGCACAAAAAATTCGTCGTCCTTCTCAACCACGTCCAACGGAAAACCACAAGGTTGAGTGCTCCAGGCTTCAGAATCAGCGTCAAAGAAGCGTTCCATTAATTGGTCCAGGTTGTAAAAACTTCTTGGATACAGATGTCGTCTCACAATACTGCTCATATCTACCTCTTTCTTTCTTTTCTTTCTTACCCTTAACATAATGGCGTAATGTTAGATTTTTGTTAGCGCTTCATCGTAAACTGATTAACACTCAGCCACTCGCCGCCCAAAGTTGGCATTGCCTCCGCTTCTGATTTGACGAAAGCCCCGCGCGTATGCTATACTCCCGCAAGTTAATCCAGCCGCCTCGCGGCTTTTTGTTGAAGATACAACTTATTTTGAAACAAAATTGCCCGGCTAGTCTGAATTAGCGGGGTTTTATTTTTTAACACCCAACCATGATTATTCACGGCGCGAGCCGTTAGCATCTTAAGGAAAGAACATGAAAGAGAAAAAATTACGCATTATTCCCCTGGGAGGGCTGGGGGAAGTCGGGAAAAACATGACCGTCTACGAATACGGCGGCGAAATCCTGGTGGTGGACGCCGGCATGATGTTCCCGGATAACGATATGATCGGGATTGATTACATTATCCCCGATTTTGAATACGTCAAACAGCGCGCGGACAAAGTGCGCGGGATTGTGATTACCCACGGTCACGAAGACCACACCGGAGCAATCGGGCATCTGCTTGAGAGCGTGGACGCGCCGGTTTACGGTACGCCGCTCACGCTTGGCATGATCGGCGCCAAGCTTAACCGCCGCGGTTTTGACCATAAAGCCGCAAAACTCCAGACCCTGAAGGCCGGCGAAAGCGTGCAAATTGGCCCGTTCAAGGTGCACGCCTTCCACGTCTGCCATTCCGTGCCAGACGGCATCGGCCTGGGGATTGAAACCCCGGCTGGTCTGATTGTCCACACCGGCGATTATAAATTTGACCATACCCCAGTGGATAACTGGCCCACCGATTATGCCAGGCTGGCCGAGTTTGCCCAAAAGGGCGTCCTGGCGCTGCTGGCAGATTCCACCAACGCGGAGCGGCCGGGTTGGACCCCTTCCGAGAAGGTGATTGATTCGGCTTTCGACCGCGTTTTCCGGGAAGCCAAGGGACGCATCATAGTCGCCACCTTTGCCTCGCTGATTTCCCGCATGCAGCAGGTCATCAACGCCGCCACGCGCTACCACCGCAAAGTCGCCTTTGTGGGCTTGAGCATGACTGAAAACGTGAAAATCGCGCGGCAGCTTGGGTACATTGATTTTGAGGAGGACGTGGTGGTCCCCGTCGAAACCGCTTTGCAGATGGCTGACAGCCAGGTAGTGCTGCTCGTCACCGGTTCGCAGGGCGAGCCCACCTCGATTCTGGGCAGGCTTTCCAACGGCAGCAACAAACGCTTTGATATCAAAGAGGGCGATACCGTCGTGCTCTCCTCACACCCCATTCCGGGCAACGAAGAGCTGGTGTACCGCGCCATCAACCGCTTGCTGGAGCAGGGCGCGCAGGTCATCTACGAAGCCATCGCCCCGGTTCACGTCTCGGGGCATGCCAGCCAGGAAGAAATTAAGTTGATGCTGCACCTGACCCGCCCGCGCTACCTCATCCCTATCCACGGCGAGCTGCGCATGCTGAACCAACACGCCCGCCTGGGCATGGACGTCGGGATGGACCCGCGCCAGATTGCCATTGTGGAAAACGGACGCGTGATAGAGTTTGAACACGGCGAAATGAAGCTCGGCGAACGCATCCCCGGCGGTTATGTCTTCGTGGACGGTACCGGCGTGGGCGATGTGGACCGCTCCGTGATGCGCGAACGCGAAATGCTCAGCCAGGACGGAATCGTGCTTCTGAACCTGGTGAGGGATAAAGCCAACGCCAATCTGAAGGAGGTTGAGGTTATCAGCCGCGGCTTTATGTCTCCGGCTGAATCGCAAGACCTTTTTGAGGATTTGCGCAAACGGATTGAAAAATTGGCGCGTTCCGCCAACGGAAACCTGGAACGGGATGTGATGAACCTGGCTAAATCGCACATCTTTGACGAGACAAAACGCCGTCCGGTGGTGTTTGTGAACATCTCTAAAGCTTGAGTGCCTCTCGGCGCGGTCAGATAATGACCGCGCTTTTTTTGTATTGCTGGTATGCGCTGTTCGCGGGCTGCTGTGTTCAGCGCAGTTTGTGCTTCCCGGTTCATAACCCCAAGATTTTCTATGGTGAGCGGTGTTTAAACAGCTTACACTAAGATAAACAAATCAAGAAAAGAGGGTTTTATGTTCAAAGCACGCGCATACCGGCATCCCAGCGAAATACCGATTTTAATCCTGACCTTTCTGCTCAGCATTGCCGTGGTGGTCGCTACGGCTTTCATGACCCAGTGCCTGAGCTTCTTACTGGTGCTTCTCATTCTGGGAGTCGCCGTCTATACCACTTACGTGATGCAAACCCAGCTGATAAAAAACGCCGCGCTCGTCTCACCAGAAGGCAGCCCGGAACTGGACAAGGTTGTGCGGCTTTGCGCCCAGCGCCTGCAGCCGGGTTCGCTGAATGTGTATGTCGCCAGCGAAGAAGCGATGAACGCTTACACTTTTGGTTTTTCTAAGCCAAAAAACGTGGTGCTGTATGAGCCGCTGGTGCGCGCCATGAACCCGCAGGAACTTGCTTTTGTGCTCGGACACGAGATGGGACATATCTCCCTGGGGCATACCTGGTTGTACCCGCTTGTAGGCGGGCTGGCAGGTTCACGCGCGCCTTCCCTGGGGATGAGGTACATCCTGTACCTGATTTTTCTGTGCTGGACGCGCGCTTGTGAATTCTCCTGCGACCGGGCCGGGCTCCTGGCGTGCGGCAGCCTGGATGACGCCGTTTCCGCGCTTGTGCGGCTCGCCTCCCCAGAAATTCAAACCCGGGCGGATTTCGAACAAGCGCTGGACAAAATAGACGCGCAGGGCGGTGCCTTCCTGAACAAGCTGATGGAATTATTGCGGTCTCACCCGAATATGATGAAACGCGTCAACGCGCTCAAAGCTTATGCCGCCAGCCCGGAATACACTTCCCTGCAAGCAAAGGTGAATTCGAACCTGTAAGCGTGAAACATAATAAAAAACTGCCTATTCGGCAGCTTTTTGGGGGTTGCTTGATACCGCTTCCGCAGAAGGGGGTGGCGCGGTGGGTTTCACATCCTCAGATTTGCTTTCGGCTGCGCCTTCCGATTTGGTATGCGTGTGATTCTGCCCGGACGGTGAGCGGTGGTCCGTGGCATAAAAACCCTTGCCTTTAAATACAATCCCGACCGGCTGATAAACTTTGCGCAGCGCGGGTTCATTACATTCAGGGCAAATCATGAGCGGGTCATCAGTAAATTTCTGCTGCTGCTCAAAACGAATTCCGCATTTTTCACAATGATAGGCATAAATTGGCATTTCTTATTGCTCCATATCTTACTAACAAGTAAGTATAGTACCACAAAGGCGTGGATTCAAGCAAATCGGGCGGTTTTTTACATAACTCATACACTTCGACCTAAAAACAGCCTGCTCCTGCCGTTGGTATAATGGAAATATGAATTTCAAACGGCTTTTACCGCTGTTACTCACCGCCGCCCTGCTAAGCGGCTGCGTTTTCACCATCTCGCCCGCTCCCACCAGCATTCCGCGCCCCACCGAAACCGCGCTCCCGCTGCCCTCAGATACGCCCGTGCCCGCCACAGCTACGCCCACGCTTACCCCCAGCCCAACCGCAACGGGCACGCCCGTATACTACCAGGTGGACGCGGATGACGATATGTTTGGGGTCGCGCTGCGGTACGGCATCAGCCTGGAAGCCCTGCTGACCGCCAACCCGTCGGTTGTCCCCTACGCCATGGGGGTGGGCACAGTCCTGCTGATTCCCATCACGCAAACGCCGCCGGCGCCCACCGGCACCCCGGCGCAGGGCAGCCAGCCGACGTCTGAGCCCGACGCCGCCCTGCCAACCGACTGCTATCGCGACAAAACTGGCGGCGTGCTGTGTTTCGCGCTGGCGGCTAACGACACAGGGAAAGACCTGGAAAACGTGAGCGCCAAGCTGACCCTGAACGGCATCGGCAGCGATTATACCCGCACCCAAACAGCCATCCTGCCGCTGAACCTGTTGAAAACCGGTCAGAGCCTGCCGCTTGTGGCGTATTTTCCGGCGCCCACCCCAGAGCAATTCAGCGCCAGTGCCGTGCTGGATTTTTCGCTGCCCGTTCCGGAAAATGACACGCGCTACCTGCCTGTTCAGCCGGCTGAACTTAAGCTTGCCTGCGCGCGTGAGCAGCTGTCTTGCGCGGTGAGCGGAAAGGCGGTGCTCACGCCGGAATCCGCCAGGGCTGGTTCGCTGTGGGTGCTCGTGGTTGCTTACACACAGGACGGACGCGTGGCTGGGATTCGCCGCTGGGATTCCCAAAGCTCACCTGCCGGGCTGGATTTCTCAGTCTTCGTGTACAGCGCGGGTCCAAAAATTGACCATGTGGAAGTCTTCGCGGAAGCCAGACCCGCCCGCTAAGGAGCCCGATGCTTAAGGATTTGTTGCCAAACCTGGGAAAACAAACCTATATCATGGGGATTCTCAACCTCACCGCCGACAGCTTTTCTGGCGACGGGCTGCTGCAGCAGGGCGAACCCTTGCGGGCAGCGCTGACGCAAGCCCGGGCGTTTGCCTCTGAAGGCGCGCAAATCCTGGATATCGGCGCTGAATCCACTCGCCCCGGCGCGCGCCCTGTTCCAGCCGGGCAGGAGCTTGAACGCCTGCTGCCGGTGTTGGGCGCGCTGCGCGAAGAACTGCCGGATATCATTCTCTCCGTGGACACCTATAAAGCCGCCGTGGCGGAAGAAGCTCTGCGCGCCGGCGCGCAGATCATCAACGACGTATGGGGGCTGCGCGCGGACCCTCTGATGGGGCAGACAGCGGCCGGGTATAACGCCGGCCTGGTGCTGATGCACAACCGCTCGACCCCTCAGAACGCCGCGCTCGACACCAGCCTTGGCGGACGGTATGTGGATGTTGCGTATGATGATGTCTGCGCCGAAGTGGCGGATGGTTTACGGCAGTCTGTGGAAATCGCGCGAGAAGCTGGCGTCCGTGACGGGCAAATTTTGTTGGACCCCGGTATTGGTTTTGGTAAGACTACTGCCCAAAACCTGCGCCTGCTCAAAGAGCTTGAATATTTTAAAACCCTTGGTTTTCCGCTTCTGCTGGGCGTGTCGCGCAAATCCTTTATTGGTTACACATTAAATTTGCCCCCCGAAGACCGCCTGGAGGGCAGCCTGGCTGCCAACGCCTACGGCATCCTGCACGGCGCCGATATCCTGCGCGTGCACGACGTGCGCCAGACCGCGCGCCTGGCAAAGATGCTGGACGCGATCCGTTTTGCCTGATTGTCAGCTTTGGTCTTCCGCAAGGTCTCCGCGGATGACGCGCTCTGCCAAGGCTTGCAGCGCCTCAATTTCCGCTTCTTCCATGTGGTTTTGCTTCCAGTAAAGCTTCAAAAGGTCTTCGGGCGTCATGCTCTGAGTTTCCCTGTTATCCCCCAGGCGAGCCCGCACGCTGTATTCGGGTCTTTTGTTGATTTTTATTTCCTGCGCCAGGCGCCCCCGCTCCCGAATTTGGGCGTCATCAATGGTCGCCTCCACGTCGGCGGGATAGTTAATGTTCAGCCGGACAATCGCGCCTTCCAGTTCTTCAGGCTGCGGCATTGCCGCGAGGATTTTTTCCATCGTTTTATCGCCAGCGCGCAAGGTTACGCTGATATCCCGAAATGGGCGCGTGGCAAGCTTACGAAAGCTATAGCGCGTTTTCCCCGACGCCACTTCGGCAATCACAAAGCCCTTCTCATCGCCCACTTCCCCAAAGTCTACCCGTTCAATGGAACCCGAATAGACCACCGGCGGGTGGTTGCCAGCGTTCAGGTCCTGATAGCGGTGAATATGCCCCAGAGCAACGTAATCAATGCGCTCGTCACGCACCAGACCCTGGGAAAGCTGCACATCCCGCCCCAGTTTGATGGTGCGTTCATCGCCAATCAGCGCGCCGCGAATGGAGGCATGCGCCGCGAGGATGAACGGCAGCTGCGGGTCGCGTTCATCCAGGGCTTGTCTGATCATCCCGCCCAGTGTGTTTTCAATGATGACATCCAGTTCCGCGTTCGGGTCAGCGGTTTGCGCTGCGGCGGCTTTTACTGTAGAGGGGGTAATCCAGGGGATGCCGAGCACTTGCACAGGCAGGTTTTCAAGCTCATTTGGGCCCAGGAACCGGGGTTTATCCACCACGATCACGTGCGGAACGTCCAGCGTGGAAAACTCCTGAATGGCATGCGCGCGCAGTTGGGAAGGGGAAATATCATGGTTGCCGGTAAGAAGGATGGTAGGGATGCCGGCTTTGGAAAGCCGCATAATCCGCTTGCCCCATTCGCGCTGATAGGTAGGCGCGGGGCTGCGGTCCCGATAAGTATCGCCCGCGAAAATTACCAGGTCCACCTTTTCCTCAATCGCCGCCGCGACGATCGCGTCCAGGGATTTGAGAAAGTCCATTACGCGCACGGGCAAACCTACGGCAGGGTCAAAAGGACCGCCCGAGGCAATGTCAATGTGCGCGTCCGCAAAATGAAGGATTTTTACCATAGCGCAATTATATCAAGTTGGCTGGAGGTTTATGGGGTCAGACCCATATTGGTCAGCTCGCTTTCGGCAACCCACCAACCCGGATGCCATTGCAAAGCTTTCCGGAAGTCGCTTTCAGCTGCCGTCCAATCGCCCAGCATCTTATTCGCCCGCCCGCGCCAGACCCAGGTTTCGGGGATGGCGTCTTCCGGGGTGATATCCAACACGTAATTTGCCAGGTTCAAGACATCGTTATAGCGGGCAGTGTAAAAATACGCGAAAAACGGGCCGGTCTGATACCAAAAAACGCGCCAGGGCTTATCCGACTCGGGGATTTTGTCGTACTCCGCGAAGGCTTCGTCATAAGCTTCTGCCGCGCCGGCATAATCCTTCATTTCAACCAGGATATTCCCCCGGCTGTACCAGGCAAAGAAAAGTTCCCGCCCTTCCAGGGTGTTAATCCGTTCGGTGGTCTTTTCAAGCGCGTAGCGCAGATTGTAATCGGCATCCCACTGCGGACCCAGGATGTCAATCACCTCGGGTTCGCGGTCATACGGGTAAATCACAAGGTAAATGCCGTCGAACTGGTTCCAATACATACTGAGCAAGTCGTAGGGCAAAGCGATATCCCCCAGAAAAGAATCGGGGATGTGCACTTTTTGGATGGAATCATCGTACGTGGTAATCAGGCCGTAATGCCCCATCCAACCCTCTTTGGCGTTCATATACCCGCGCTCAACCAACACCGGAAAGCCAGCCGCGACCAACTTCTTTACCATATCTATATCGCCGCCGTAGCGTACGACTCCGGTCAGGCTCGTCTGCTCGTTAACGTATTCCAGCATTTCGTACGGCATCACGTTGCGGTCTTCTTTCAGCGGCTTAATGACCTTTTCCACCACGTGCTGGTCGCCTTCCCAGCCCCAATAAGAGAGCAGCATTGCCAGGTTGGTGGGTCCGCAGTTATTAAAGCGCTGACGTTCGTATTTGATGCCGGTCAGGGTTACGGCGCTGGGAATAGGCGTGGAGGTTGGGGTCGGTGGAAGCGTCGCGGTTGGCGTAAAGGTCGCTTTTCGGGTTGGCTCTGGAATTGGCGTCTTGGTTGCCGAAAGCGTTGGCGTGGGGGTAGGCGCCATCGCGGTCAGGCTGGCTGCCACTTCCGGGGCAAGCGTGCCCTGCCCGCCCGGGTTAAAACTTTTCTTGCCGGGAGGGTTGAAAAAGTATTGTATTCTGGCGTTCGCCTTCGCGACGTAGTAGTAAGCGTGGTTTTGAATGGCCGGGATTTGGTACAAAGCAATTAACACAAGCACCAGAGCTACAGCCGCGGCCAACGTAATCCCAAACCAGCGCGCGCCCGGCCTGCCGTGAAGCTGGCGCTGAAATTTTTTCTTATTTTTATTTGCCATAACAAAAAGCCATTATAGCGCAAACCGAATAAGTCGTCTTTCTGATGAAAAGCGCGTCCAAGCTTCCATAAGATATTTCAAGGTATCCGGGTGTGTTTCAATAAAAAAACGAGGCTGCGGTATCGCAGCCTCGTGTGCTTATACGCAGGCTTGGTTTAGGCCTCGTGGAATTCTCCTTCCACGAAATCCTCGCCGCCCTCTTCGGTGTCCGAATTTGTGTGGCCTTCGCCTGCTGCAGGTCCGGTCTGCGGCTGCTGATAGGCTGCCGTGCCAATCTCCTGCATCAGGTTCTGCACTGCCTGGGCTGCCGTGTTAATCGCGGCGGCATTATCTTCATTGAGGAGGTCGCGCAGCTCTTTTATCTTGCTCTCAAGCTCAGCGCGTTTACCCGCTTCTACTTTTTCGCCCATGTCGCGCAGCAGTTTTTCGGCCTGATAAGCGGTGCTGTCGCCCATGTTTTTGGCTTCAATCAACGCTTTGCGGCGGTCATCCTCGTCCTTGTGTTGGGCGGCCTCGCGCACCATGCGTTCCACATCGTTCTTATTCAGGTTGGTTGAAGCGGTGATGGTTACCTTTTGCTCCTTGCCGGTGGCTTTGTCCTTGGCGGTGACGCTCAGGATACCGTTCGCGTCAATATCAAAAGTGACCTCCACCTGCGGGATGCCGCGCGGCGCCGGAGGAATGCCGTCCAGGCGGAATCGCCCGAGGGTCATATTATCGGCTGCCATCGGGCGCTCGCCTTGCAGCACGTGGATATCTACCGAGGTTTGACTGTCAGCAGCGGTGGAAAAGACTTCGGTTTTCTTGACCGGTATCGTGGTGTTGCGCTCAATCAGCCTGGTCATCACACTGCCCAGGGTTTCCACGCCCAGAGAAAGCGGGGTAACATCCAGCAAAAGCACATCCTTCACCTCGCCGCCAAGCACGCCGCCCTGAATAGCCGCGCCAATCGAGACCACCTCATCGGGGTTCACGCCCTTGTTGGGGTCCTTACCATTGGTTATCTGGCGCACTAATTCCTGCACCATAGGCATACGCGTGGAACCACCCACCAACACAACTTCGTTGATTTTATCGACGCTCAGGTTCGCGTCTTTGATAACCGCGTTGAAAGGCAGTTTACAGCGCTGCAAGAGATGATCGGTCATCTGCTCGAACTTGGCGCGGGAAAGCTTGAGCAGCAGGTGCTTTGGTCCGGAAGAATCCGCCGTGATGTACGGCAGGTTGATTTCGGTTTCCATCACGCTGCTAAGTTCAATCTTCGCTTTTTCGGCCGCTTCGCGCAAGCGTTGGAGAGCCTGGCGGTCGCTTCGCAGGTCAATGCCCTGTTCGCGCTTAAACTCATCCGCCGCCCAGTTGACAACCACCTCATCCCAGTCGTCGCCGCCCAGGTGGGTATCGCCGTTGGTCGCTTTCACTTCCACCACGCCGCCGCCCACTTCCAGCAGGCTGACGTCAAAGGTGCCGCCGCCCAAGTCAAAGACCAGGATGGTTTCATTTTCTTTTTTATCCAGCCCGTATGCCAAAGCAGAGGCGGTAGGCTCGTTGATGATGCGTAAAACCTCAAGCCCCGCGATTTTTCCCGCGTCTTTGGTTGCCTGGCGCTGGCTGTCGTTAAAATATGCCGGCACCGTGATAACAGCCTGGGTCACTTTCTCGCCCAGATAGGCTTCCGCGTCGCTTTTCAGCTTGCCGAGAATCATCGCGGAGATTTCCTGCGGCGTATAGGTCTGTCCGTTTACCGGAACTTCAATGCGCACGTCGCCGCCGGGTCCGGAAACGACTTTATAAGAGACCATTTTACGTTCTGACGCGACCTGGTCGAAATGACGCCCCATAAAACGCTTGATGGAGTAAATCGTGTTCTCGGGGTTAACCACCGCCTGGCGCTTGGCGGGAACGCCGACGAGGCGTTCGCCGTTTTTTGTAAACGCGACAACCGAGGGTAAAAGCCGCGAACCTTCTGATGTTGAAATAACCGTAGGCGAGCCGCCTTCCATCACGGAAACGACGCTGTTGGTGGTACCGAGGTCAATTCCAATAATTTTGCTCATAAACAATCTCCTTGTTTTCAAAAATCACTTGATTTGAATATACCCGTCAAACGATAGAAGAATGTTAACATTTCCAATGAATTCCATTAATGGCTGCCTGGCAGTTCGCCGGCGCGGGGGTCCTGCTGTGTTTGTCCGCGCGGCGCCCTATCACGCCAAACCTTCACCAGCGAATCGGAACGGAAAAATATCCCTTATAATTTGTATGTAACGAAGCAAAGGAAGCAATATGAGCAAAACAAAATCTTGGATGACCGGGGCAATCATCGGCGGTTTATTGGGCAGCGCGCTGGTGCTTCTCTACACGCCAGCCAAGGGCAGTGAGCTTAAAAGCAAACTGCAGGACGCGGCGCAGAAATTCCGGGAAGAAGTGCGGCTGGCAGGCGAAGAAAAACGCGCTGAACTGGAAGCCGAACTGAACTCCCTGCGTTCAGGCGAGTAACGCTCCCCATTCCCTGAAGGGTCAGGGGTAATCTGGCAAAGGCGTGGAGGTTATGACCGGATACCCGGGTGGGGTCGGGCTCGGGTAAATTGAAGTTGGCGTGATAGTTGACCGGAGTGTCGAGACGGGGGTCGGTGTCGTCAGAACTACCTCGGGGTTGGGTGTTGCCAGCAAACTGCCAACCCCAGGCTCGCCTGAAACCGGCATATTGCTGATGTCATCCACATAAGCAATCCCAGCCTGACAAACTGGTTCCAGATATTGCAAAACGTTCGCCCAAGTCAGCGGCTGTTGGTTCGTGACCGCCTGCCGGATTGCGCGGGAAAGGCAGCCGGAACCCGCGTTATAGTTCAACAGGGTGAACTTCCATAAGTCCTCATATGTCGAAAGCTGACCCGCGCTTCTGCCGGTCGCGTTGTAAATGATTTGGTTGACCTGTTCGCAGTTTGCCAGCAGCCCGCGCGCGAACACGCTGATGCTGAAGTTTGCCTGGGTCAGATCAATCCCCACCGGACAATCCGGGCAGCTCGCGTTCACTTTTTGTACCAGCGCGCCGCGCAGCATGGCTTGCTGGGCTTCGTCCAGGTTGCCAAAACCGCGCTGGCAGGTCTCCTCGGAGAGCACCAGCGGGCAGAATTGCGTGAAAAATTCGGGGTTCCACAACAGCACAGCATCCGCGCCCAACTCGGTCAGTTGACCCAACCCGGCTTCTCTCACGCTGGCATAAATACCCGGCCAAAACTGGCTCTCGCGGCTGAAAATGTTCTTCATCAACTGCGCTGGTACGCCGGTGTTGTTGGCAACCTGTAAGATTTCCGCGTTAAAACTATTCTGCCATTCGTTGACATAGGGGCGCGCCAATTCCATTCCGCAGACGTTCGCGGCTCCGTTACTTTCCAGACCGCCGTGCTGGCAGGCGCTGGCATCCACCAATCCTTGTTTAATCAAGGACCCTGCCAGCAGATAATACTCGTTCATAGAAACCAGGTTCTCTGAGAGCGAGGGGGTATTCAACCAGGTTGGCGCGCCGTCCACGGGCAAGAAAGCCTGCCAGATATTCGAACAGCTGGAAAGACTCTCTTGATGGTACTGAGAGCTGAGCACGTCCACATAGTAGACCGGTTGGTCCGCCGAGGTGGCATCCGGATTGGCAAAATCTCCCCAGGGTATTACGCGCACTTGCGCGTTAAATTTTTTGCTTGCGTCTCCATAACTGGATTCCGCCCAAAACACGACTTCCACGCCGTTCATTCCGGTGGGGGATAAGGGTAGGTCACAAATATTACCAGGGCAGGTGAAAGGCTGTCCGTTCAGCGTCCCCAGAATCAGGATAATTTGTTCGTTGGGCAGTGGTTCCACCGCCTCCAGGCGCAAGAAAGGCAGGGATGTGCATTGGTTTTTTCCGGGTGCGTTTCCACAGCCAACTACTGAGATATACACCTCGGCTGGCGGCAGCTTCACTTCCACCTTGCGGGAGGATGGGGTGACGTTCGCGAGGTGCAGATACAAACCCGCGCACTGCTGGGGGTTGGTGATTTGGTCGTCAAACACGCAGGCGGAGGTCTTTTTCCACTGGCTGAGGATGCTGCTTCCGCAATAATATAAAACTTCGCTGTCGTCAGGCCAGGATTCGTGTTCAGCGTAAATCTGGCAGAGGACCTGCGAAGTTTTCCAGGAGAGCAGCCACCACTCGTAGATAGTGTAGTCCATGCTCAGGATAACCGAACGCTGCGGCCCTTCAGATGGAAGCGGCACCGAAGCAGCCGGCACAGGCTTGAGCACCAGCAGCACAAAAACACAGACCAGAAATATTCTGCTCAGAACAGTCTTGATTGTCGGTGGTTTGGCGCCCATATGCATCAGAACAAAGTTGTTCCTCTGTTAAGGATACTCGCCCCCGTCCGTGGGAGTAATCACAGGATAGGGGGTCGGGAAAATGGCAGTTGGTACGGCTGTGCGCGTCCTGCCGGGGGTTGGCGTAACACCGGGCGGTAAGGTACGCGTTGGGGTTGGCGTTCCGGTAATGCCCGGGAGGGCGCCAGTTGCCGTTGGGGTCAGCGGCGTCGGCGTAAACGCCGATGCTTCGGTCAGCTGAGCTTCGTAGGTGAGCACGATTTCTCCCAGCGGGCTGGCTTGGAGGACGTCTGCCAACGCGCGCGCAAAAACCGCGCTTACCGCTTCCGCGTCCGGGAGGAGCACGCTGGTCTGGGTGTTATCCGGCAGTTCCCAGCTCTGGAGCTCGTTCCAGCCGAGCAGATAGTAGCTCAGGCGCTGCGGGTCGCCCAGGCGCAAGAAAAGCGGGATATCCAGCAGCAGTTCCGGCAGCGAAAAATCGGTGTCCAGCTGGTGTATGTACGAGACGTACATCGCCGGCAGCTTAACCAATCTTCCATTTTGGACTAATTTTGTAAAGAGCAGTTGCAGCATTTGCTGCTGCCTTCGGGTCCGGTCAATCTCATCCTCGCCAGAGAGATACGACACATAACACAAAGCTTTTTGCCCGGTCATGGTGTGCAAGCCAGCCGGCAGACCGCCGCAAGCATCGCGGATGGGCAATAAAACGCTGACATCCACGCCGCCCAGGTCGTCCACCAGCCAGCCAAATTCCTGTGGGTGAGCAACCGTAAAGCGGTCCGGTTTTATTCCAAAGTTATACGCGAGCGTCTCCCGAACCAGGTTCATCCCGCCCAGGGCATAAGCCGTGTTCAGACGCTGCATTGTGTATCCCGGAATGTACACAAACAGGCTGCCGGGGATAGAAATCACACTGGCCTTTGAGAGCCGCTTATTGACAAACGCCAGATGAACCGCGTCGGTGCGCCCCCGGTAAGGAGCTTCCTGATCGGAGCCTAAAAACAGCCAGATTTCCACGTCCTCAGGCAGAGCCATCCGCTCAGCCGCCGGGGGAATCGGCGTAGCAGGCTCAATGCTGTACGGTGCGAAGGTGTTCCAGACCTCAGGCGTGGGCGTGTTCGTGAACGCCGGGGTGGGAGTGAGTTCCGCCGGGTCTGGGAAGGCCAGCGCGGTGGGCGTAGCCGCAGCGCGGTCGCAGCCCGTCAGAATAAGCGTCAAAGCCAACGCTGCCAAAAGGCAACCCGCGTAACCGGAATATTGGAATGGTAAGGTGCGCGGCGCTTTCATAGCTTCGATGCAAAATTACGGGGTGAATTCACTCCGCTTCTTTTTGGATTATAGCACGGAATCCCTGGTTTCCCGGGGGCGCCTGTTCGCATCGCGGTCCCTTCGGTCTCAATCCTGAGAGTCTGCATTGAAACGATGCAGTTATAGTGCCAGGATGAGCAGCGCGGCAGTCAGAAGCAGCGAAATCAGAATCGAACCTGCCCATAGCACGTAAATCATTGTCTTTTCGAGGCCCCCACGCAAATAATAAAACAGCCCGATTCCAAAATTCAACAGCCAAATCGCCAGGCTGAAAAAAGCGAACAGGAATGCGTGGTTGGACGGCACCAACTCGAGCGTTGTCCAGGTAATTTCTGCGCGGCTGCCTGCCAGCCCAAATGCCAGCCCCAACACCAAAACCCCTGCCGCCAGGCCTCCGACCAGCAAAGCGCGGGCGGTTTTATCCTGCCAGATTTTTTTACGCAAGCTGTCCAGGCTTTCGGAACGGGGTTCGTAGCTGCTGAGGCTGCCCAGTTCGTTCAGGCGGTCATACAGGCTAAGGAACGTCTCCGGGTCGCGCGGAGAAATCGCGAAATAACGCCCGGAGGCGGCGACGAGCAGCAAAGCGCGCCGGTCTGAGGCGGCATACTCCACCATGCCCAAACCCAACACCTTGCGCGCGCCAAAAATTAGCCCGGGCAGTGCTCCCAAGGGCAGGGGCAGTTTTGTCTGGAAATCTGTGACAGGGCGTATCCAGTTGAGAGCCGGCATCGGGATAACCTCCCGCCTAAGCCCCCAGCGCAGCGCAAGCCCGCCGCGCCCAAGGATATAACGCGTGGTGAGCAGCTTATAAACCCGGATGAGCAGCCCCAGAGCAAACGCCGCCAGCAGTAAAATTGCTGCGAATTTCCACGGCAGCGCCAGAGCCGTGCCAAATCCGGCGGGGTTTAGAACCAGCAGAGAGAGCAGGGTGAGGGTGACGGCCAGTAAAATCAGGCTGACCCACAGCCCAAGGCGCTTGGAGGGGTAAAATTCAGTTTCCATTGGCGGGTTTAATTATACAGGTGTTGTCCGCAGGTTTCTTTGCGCGCAATAAAAAGCTGCCCGGTTTTAAGCCGGGCAGCTGGTCTTCTTCGGGCAGTTTATTTCGCCTTATATTCCGCCCCGCGCGCCAGCGCGCGGGTGTTCATTTCCACGAATTTTTGCAGGCGTTGGGCGGTATGCGCCTTTAGCGCGCGTTCCAGCGCGCCTTCGGGTAGGATGTCCATATTCGCCATCAGCGCGCCCAGCATCACCATGTTGGTGGCGCGTTCGTTGCCGATTTCCGCCGCGATAGCGTTGGCAGGCAGCACAACCACGCGCAGGTCCGTCCGGGTCACGGCGCGGTTCACCATGGATTGGTTGAGCACCAGGCAGCCTCCCGCGGCCACAAGCGGCTCGTATTTATCCAGCGAGGGGAGGTTCATCGCCAGAACCGCCCGCGGATTCCGGACTGTCGGAGAGCCGATTTCCTGGTCTGAGATTACCACGGTGCAGTTGGCAGTGCCGCCGCGCATTTCCGGGCCGTATGAGGGAATCCAGGTCACGTGTTTGCCTTCGTCCATGGCGGCATACGCCAAAAGCTGACCAGCGTAGAGCGTCCCCTGGCCGCCAAATCCAGAAATGATGATTTCATTCTGCATGTCAGTTCCCTCCCTGCTTCTCAAAAGCAATCGCGTCCGAGACCTTATAATCGCCGACCGGGTAGTAGGGAAGCATGTGTTCCGCCAGCCAAATTCTCGAGTTGGCGGGCGTCATCCCCCAGTTGGTCGGGCAGGTGGAAAGCAGCTCCACCATGGAGAAACCCAGCCCTTGCCTCTGAACCTCAAAGGCCGTGCGCAGCGCTTTTTTCGCCAGGCGGATATTCCGCGCGTCATGCAAGCTGCGCCGCACCACATACGCGGCGCCTTCCAGGGTGGCCAGCATTTCCGCGGTGCGGATGGGGTAGCCCTGGCGTTCCACGTCCCGACCCTGCGGAGAGGAGGTGGTCACTTGCCCGGGCAGCGTCGTGGGCGCCATCTGACCGCCGGTCATGCCGTAGTTGGTGTTATTGATGAAAATTGTGGTGATTTGCTCACCTCTGGCAGCCGCCGCCACAATTTCGCCCATCCCAATGGAAGCCAGGTCCCCATCGCCCTGGTAGGTGAAGACGATGCGGTCCGGCAGCGTGCGCTTAATGCCGGTTGCCATGGCTGGGGCACGTCCGTGCGCGGCTTCCACAAAGTCAAAAGCGAAGTAGTTGTAGGCAAACACCGCGCAGCCCACCGGCGCGACGCCGATGGTATGCTCCAGCTCACCCATCTCTTCCAACACTTCCGCGATAAGGCGGTGCGCCACCCCGTGCGTGCAGCCGGGGCAGTAATGCGTAACGCGCTCTTCAAAGCCAATCGGGCGTTGAGCGACCAGTTTCACGTCTGATTCAACCATCTCAAGCTCCTGTTCCAAATTCAGCGCGCATTTGCGCCAGCCAACGGTCGCGCGGGTGTCCTTCAAAGCTGACATCTGGCGAAGTCAGCGCCTGAATCTCCCGCAGGACGTCATCCGGATAGGGAACCACGCCGCCCATTCTGCCGTAAAAAGCGATAGGCTTGCGTCCGGAAACCACCAGGCGCACATCCTCCAGCATTTGCCCATTGTTCATTTCCACAACCAGGAAGGCTTTGGTGGCGGGTATCAGCGCTTCAATTGCTTTGACCGGGAAGGGCGCTACGGTGATTGGGCGCAGCAGCCCGACTTTAATACCATTTTCGCGCGCTGTTCGCACCGCGGAGAGCGCGATCCGGCCGGCGGTGCCGTAGCCGATTACCACGTATTCCGCGTCTTCCAGGTAATAGCCCTTAAAGCGCACTTCATTGGCTTCAATTTCCTGCCAACGGGACATCAGGCGGATGTTGGTGCGTTCCTGCGCCGGAGGGTCAATGTTGATGGAGGTCAGTACGCGCTTGGCGCGTCCGCTCTCGCCGTTCACCGCCCAATCCGGGACTTCTGTCTTGAGAGGCTGGAAAGGCGGCAGCTCGGCGGGTTCCATCATCTGCCCCAGGCTGCCGTCCATCAGTATCATGACGATATTCCGGTATTTTTCGGCCAGGTCAAACGCCAGGGTGGTCAGGTCCACGGCTTCTTGCACGGAAGCCGGCGCCAAGACCAATTGGTGATACTCACCATGACCGCCGCCGCGGGTAGCCTGGTTGTAATCGCCCTGGGAAGGCGCGATGTTGCCCAGCCCCGGGCCACCGCGCACGACGTTCACCACCACTACGGGCAGCTCCGTGCAGGCGATATACGAGAGTCCTTCTTGCATCAGGCTGATGCCCGGGCTGGAACTGGAGGTCATGGTGCGCCGGCCGGTACAAGCCGCGCCGTAGACCATATTGATGGCGCCCAGTTCGCTTTCCGCCTGCACAAACGCGCGCCCAAGCTCTGGCATGCGCCCGGAAAGGTATTCCAAAAGTTCGGTCTGGGGGGTAATCGGATAGCCAAAATAGGATACCAAACCGGCCCGTACCGCGGCTTCCGCCACGGCAACGTTGCCTTTAATCAGTTCACGCGCCATGCTCCACCTCCTTTTCCACTTTCTCTGGTCTGGTGCCGCGGTACACGGTGATAGCGGCGTCCGGGCAGACCACCGCGCAGATACCACAGCCGGTACATGCTTCCGGGTGCACCATGATGGCGGGGTGATAGCCTTTGGGGCTGAGACGTGTGAGATCGAGTGCCAAAACCTTGCTGGGGCAGTCGGTGACGCACAACTCACAGGCTTTGCAGTACAGTTCGTTGATTTCTACCCATCCCTTAGCGGGCATGCGCATCCTCCTTTTTTTGGATAATTTTCCCTGCCCGATGGGTGAGATGAGCAGGGTTCCGTGTTTAGTATACCGTAAACCCGCAGCGCATGCGGCAATTAGGTGAGCGGCGGTAGGGAAGCATGAGTCTGTCAATTCGTAGGGAAGGCGAAGGATCCCAAGAGAAACTCTCGTGTGTCTGACTTATCCAATTGGTTACTTCACCCTACCGGTGATTATCGCTGAGCTAGCTGCCCACAAGCTAAGGGACGCTTCATTCACCGGAGACCTTGGGAGATAAAGAAATAGCCATACCGTCGCAAAATTTTTCTTTACCCTTTTTTTGGATTCCCAACTGAGACATGCAATTATTCAAACAGAGAAAAAAACAGGAGGAAATTATGAATAAAAATATGGATTAATTTTTGCATTTCTATTAATGCTTTGTTGTTTGACACTTTTTTGCCTGCAAATGCAGAATCTACACCACTGAGTCTAGCGGAACAAATGTACCTTAATTGTATCGTAGCAGTCCAAGCATATTATTTTTCAGAAATCCCTGAAAACGGAGGTAGCCGAGTCGCTGGAGGTTACTACGATTTTCTTCTTGAAGAAAAAGACGATTACACTCGGCTTGTTTTCTTGCCTCTCCTGGTTAAGAATTAATAATTGACAGGATTATTATTTGGATAAATTTGTACGAATCCGGATGGAGTTTTTTTGATGAAAAAGTTAACAATGGCCAAAATATTGGCCCTGATGGTCATCCTCGCATTTGGCTGCACGCCATCTCAAACACAAACTTCCGCACCCAGCACCACTTTCGATATCCTCTCCAACCATACCTGGTTAATGGAGGGCGTAGTATTAAATATGCTGCCGTACGAAAGTAAGGTTATCGACTTTGGTGAGATTAAAGAGCAATCTGATGAAATATCTACTCCAGGACGAATTAGCTTCACTGAAGATTGCCTTGTTTGGAAGGTTGAAGGTCAAGAAATTCAGCTGGCAGGCTTATCAGACTTAGCAATTGGACAGAGGATTAAGTTTAATGCTGAGTACATCCGCGAATCACATCCGTTCCAGGCCCAAGCTACTGAGGTGCTCATTCTGACCCCAGGCGCCGTAGAAAGCAGTACGCCCATCTCTACATTTCTCTCCCCAGAATTTACAGGCGCTATCACCTCCATCGAAGAGTATGTTCACATTAACACGACGAAGCTGATTGACTTGCATGTCACAAGTTCCCCCAAATATCCCGACCTGAACGAGACGAGGCTTGCGCTTGCATATTACACTCTCCTCTGGCAGCAAACAGCGACAGGATACTTATCGGTGACAGAAGATGCTCTTAAGCCCGGCCAACTTGTAAGTGTCTTACTCACCAATCATTGGAGCAAGGATATTTATGATAACGGTGCCTTCCAGGGAATAGTCCAGGAAATCATTATCTTTCCATGATGATTAGGTCTTGAAACATCATGGGTACTTATGCGATGATTACGTCGTAAAAGAGTCAAAACAGATATCTTTATCAACCTGGGTATTACTCAATGTCTGGGTAATATCAAGAGCTCTGCGCAAGCGCATACCCGCCTGATGGTAAAATTCAGATAATCCCTATCAAAAGGAGCCCCCTGATGAACGAAGCCGTCATTGTCCAAGCCCTGCGCACCCCCATCGGCAACCTGAATGGCGCGCTTTCCACCGTCCGCCCGGACGACCTGGCAGCGCTGGTCATCGCCGAAGTTGTGCGGCGGGCTGGCATAGATCCCCATCAGATCGATGAGGTCTATTTCGGCTGCGCCAACCAGGCCGGTGAGGACAACCGCAACGTGGCGCGCATGGCCGCGCTGCTGGCCGGGCTCCCACCCGAGGTGCCCGCCCTGACGGTCAACCGCCTGTGCGCGTCCGGGCTGGCGGCGGTAAACCTGGCGGCCCGGGCGATTCGCGCGGGGGACGGCGAAATCTACGTAGCCGGCGGCGTGGAAAGCATGAGCCGCGCGCCCTACGCCTTTGCCAAAACTTCCGGCGGGGGCAACCTGACCGCTTACGACACGGCGCTGGGCTGGCGCTTTGTCAACCCCCGCATGGAAGCGCTCTACGGCACGGACGCGATGGGCCTGACCGCTGAAAACATCGCCGCGCAGACCGGCATCACCCGCCAGGAGCAGGATGAGTTCGCGTTCCTCAGCCATCAGCGCGCGGTCGCCGCTCAGGACCAGGGCAAGTTCGCCGGGGAAATCCTGCCCGTTCCCATCCCGCAGCGCAAAGGGGAGCCGGTGCTCGTCAGCCAGGACGAACGTCCGCGCCGTGATACGAGCCTGGAAGCCCTGAGTAAGCTAAAACCCGCCTTCAAACCTGACGGCAGCGTTACCGCGGGCAATTCCTCCGGCCTGAACGACGGGGCCGCCGCGCTGGTGTTGATGAGCGCGGAAAAAGCCCGTGCGCTGGGGATTAAGCCGCTCGCCCGCGTGCTCAGCGGCGCCGTTTCGGGAATTGAACCGCGTATCATGGGCCTGGGACCCATTGAAGCAAGCCGCCGCGCCCTCAAGAAAGCCGGCCTGGCGATTGAGGATATCGGTTTGGCGGAAATAAACGAAGCCTTCGCGGTGCAAGCCCTGGCAGTCATGCTGGAACTGGGGCTTTCGCACGAAATTACGAACGTGAACGGCGGCGCCGTCGCGCTGGGCCACCCCTTGGGCTGCTCAGGCGCGCGCATCCTGACCACCCTGGTGCACGAAATGCGCCGCCGGGCGCCGGAAGCCAAACGGCCGTTTTACGGGCTGGCGGCGCTGTGCGTGGGCGTGGGGCAGGGCGAAGCCGCGATTATTGAATGGATAGACTGACAAGCCTTAAGCGCTGGCTGGATAAGTTGAAAGCAGCAGTTCAGACATCACCTGTCGGACGGAATGATTAATTTCCCGCGGGTCCAACGTGTTGGAGAGTTCACGCGGGTCATAAGACTCCCCTACCTGCACGCGAATCGGGATTTTCCAATCCTTATCCGGGCGCAGCTGCTGCATGGCAAATTGCATGATGAGCGCAATCTGACGGCGTCTTTTCGGAGTCTTCGCCCAGGCGACAAGCAAGCTGTTCCAAACCCTGGGCGCGACGGTTTGGCTGATTAACAAAGGCAGCAAACGGGCCTCGGGCACTTTGGAGAGGAAAACCCCCACGCTTTCTGACCAGGATTTGAGGGACTCCAGTGTGCCCAGCGCCAAAGCCGGGTCTGGTTCCAAAGAACCTCTCGGAAAGATGATTACCGATTCGCCTGCCTTAAGTTTCGCGATAATCTTGCGCATATTTTCCATGCGACCGACCGGGTCTTTTTCCAAAAACAGCAGATGGCGCGAGATATTGGGGAGCACCTCGAGCATGGGGCGCTTTCCCGCCACGATACTGCTGTCGTTTCTGGCGACACAACCAAGCGCGCCAAGGCTGTCCGCCGCGCCGGCATGGTTTGCCACAACCAGCAAGGGCGCGTCGTGAGGGACACGCTCCCTGCCGATAAATTCCTGCCCGTTGGTTAAGTGCCTTAATGCCAGTTTCGCGCTTTGATAGACATCCCCCGCCGCCAAAGACCGCTCGATGGTGAGCAGAAGCTCCGCGAACTCCTGCGCGGCTTTTCGCATGAGTTGATGCAAAGCTTGGTATATCAAATTACCGGGGCGCATGTTGAATTCCTGCGCGATATCCGTAAAAATATACTCCCGCATTGCTTTTAAGTCGGGCAGCCTGCTTTGTTGTGTTCCAATTCGTTCTTGCGCATTCATCTTCACACATAAAGTATGATACAAGAAAACCCTGCTTATCCAAAGCCTGTATAATCTTCCCCAGAACCCCCCAAAAAAATTCCCGCGCCAAAAATCAGAGCAGCCTTTTTCCGAATGATCAGCGTTTCGGGTCTGATTTTTCGTGCTGGCGGCGCCGGCAGCCCGCGCACCGCTTATCCCGGCGCCGGGTTGGCGGGGCTGGCTCCCAGAAGCCCCATGTCAAATCACATGGTTTTTCACAGTGCTGACCTGTTTTTCCGGGTTGTGGTTCGGGCTCCGTTTAAAATAGCCTGGCATAATAATTGCACCCATTTACGGAGAGTACTCTGTATTAGCTATGATTGCGTGGTGACGAATGAATAATCAAACCTTTACTCCAGAGACTGACCCGGAAGACCGCCCCAAAAAAAGTTATAGGTTTCTGTTGATTGCCGCGGTTTTCCTGTTTGGGTTGAGCCTTGTGTTAATCTTCTCAGACGGCAAGAAAGACAGTTCCAAGAACCCGCCCGGGCAGGGCACACCTTCCGGGGCAGCGCTGGACAGCCTGCTTTTCGCCCAGCTGCCCGAGGCTCTGAAAGAACACGGGCTGAGCGACCTGACCCTGGATGATATCAGCTTCAACCCGGAAAAAACCCAGGCAGTACTTTGGATGGCAGCCACCGACCCCGATACCGGCGAACTATTGGCGCGTGAACCAGACGCTTTCCTGGCGTTATGGAACGATAAAAGCGGTCGATGGGAGCTGTTCGAAAAGGACGATCACATCTTTCTGTCGAAACTGATGAAATCAGATTTCAGGGATTCTGAAATTTACGCGCGCTTCACGGAATACGACCCCAAAGCCTCTACCACCGGTACGGTTTACGGCGGCTTTAAGCTCCCCTGGCGCGGCGGTCTCACCAAGCGCCTGACCTGGTCGGTCGGGCATAATTCCTGCGCCAACAATTACTGCCTTTACGCGTTCGACTTCGCGGACGGCACAATGTTTGAGATTACCGCCGCGAAGTCCGGTTTTGTCTATCACTTTAAGGACAGCTGCAACAACGGCGATTCAGCTTGCACCAACAGCATCACGATTCAAGACCGGTCCACCACGCCATATACCTATCACCTCTATCTGCATATCGCCAAGGGCAGCGTGCCGGAGAACCTGCGGAAATTTGGCGTGCCCGTCTATCAAGGTCAGACTATCGCCTTTGTGGATGACACAGGGTACAGTACCGGGCACCATTTACACTTTATGGTGGTGGAACAAAACACCCTGAACGCCTGCCTGACCTATTGTTGGGGTAAATCTGTGGATATCACCTTCCGCGACGTGGACATCAACTGGGACGCAGCCACGCAAGGCGGGCGCCCCAGGCTGGCATCAGAAGCTTCGTGGTACGGCGGCAGCGGGCGCACCTACTACACCAGCGCGAACACCTACGTGCCCCCATCATATTATCATATAATATTCCCTATCTTTAAGGGGTCGACAAATTAACGTTGTAGTAATATTCGGTTACTAAAGAAATAGCTGTAATCAAAGTTATGGATGGCGTATGTTAGAGAATACAACATTAAGTTCAAGGGAAACGGAGATTCTTGTCCTAGTCGCCCAAGGAAAGACTAACAAAGAAATCGCCTCATTGCTCTATATCAGCTTAAACACTGTCAAAGTTCATGTCTCTAACATTTTTCAGAAAATTGGGGTTTCTTCTAGAACCGAAGCAACTTTGTATGCAATTGAACAGGGTATTGTTCAATCACTCGCTGCTCCAGTTATCCCGGTAAACAGTGACATCCCAACTCTCCTTAAAAATGAAATATTCAATGAAACACCCAAGCAACCAACTTGGGTGAAGAAATACTGGTGGACACTTTTGTTCTTCCTACTAAGTTTCTTCGCAATTCTACAAGTCACATTGCCCTCGTTATTTTTATCCACTACTTCTCAAACTCCAGATCCTTTTATTGAAGCTTTGAACCAAAACCGTATGGAGTCAATCAGCCAGATGAACACTCCCCGTATAGAATTTGCTTCAGCTATCAATGACAATAAAATTTACATTATCGGGGGTGCTACTGAAAGCATGATTCTTAATACAACAGAACGATACGACATTGTCAATAATTCGTGGGAAGTCCTATCCCCAAAACCGACGGCCGTATCAGAAGTGGATGCGGTCTTCCTACGTGGTTCTATCTATGTCCCTGGTGGAAAACTGGACGATGGGTCACCAACAGATATATTAGAAGTTTTCAATCTCAGCACCAATGACTGGGAAGCCAAAGCTTCACTCCCTGTTAAACTTTATGGTTACTCCTTGGCTAGCTTTGAGGGACAGCTATTTATATTTGGTGGTTGGAACGGTGAGGAAGTTTCCGATAATGTATATCGCTACGATCCCTCGCTGGATGAATGGTTTCCTTGCGCGCCAATGCCAACAGCAAGAATAAATGCCGATGCATCAGTCTTTGCGGGTAGTATAGCAATAATTGGCGGAAGCAATGGTGAGAACAGCCTATCGAGTAATGAGAGTTTCCTCCCAAATTTCGGAACCGACGGTGGAGGCGAATGGAAAGTAAATAACAATCTGCCGTTTAAATGTGATTATTGCAGCAGTAACAGTTTCTCAGATCAACTGTTCGTGATCGATAGTGATAGAATCTGGCAATACTCAAACGGTACCCAAAAATGGTCTGAGATAATGCTCAAAAAGGAGCAATTTATTCCCAGCCAGATTCGCAGCGAGATTAGCCCGGCGGGGTACTTGTATGTTTTTGGTGGTTTGACTAAGGAAGGCGCCCCAGCTAACCTAGCCCGAAAATATCGATTAATTTATACGATTTCATTGCCAAACGTAATTAATTAACTTAGTATTATTGAAAAGCAATTTTGTTTGTTTGATTAACGCATATAGAAAAAAGAGGTCTCTTGAAAAAGTCCATAAAAAGTAGGTTATTAAATGTGATTACTAAGTACATAAAAGCCCCGTTAAAATTATGGTCAATTACACATTCCACTCCTTATAGCGCAGAAGTTATTCGACGGGTAAAGAACGAAAATCTCACTTATCTAAACACATCTGCCCTTATCGATCTGTATTTGGCTACTCAGGTGATTCAATCAAGAAAGATAAACGGTGCATTTATTGAGGCTGGCTGTGCGCTGGGAGGGTCTGCACTTGTGATTGCAAGCGGGAAAAGAAAGGATCAGAAATTTTTCATTTTTGACACATTTGGTTTGATACCACCACCTTCTGAACGAGATGGAGAGGATAGCCAACATAGATGGAATGAAATATCCTTGGGGAAATCTAAAGGTCTTGAAGGTGATAAGTATTATGGCTACATTGGTAATCTACTGGATAGTGTAAACAGGAGTTTTTTGAGATTTGGATTTCCTCCAGAAGAAAATAATATATATTTCGTGCCAGGAGTTTTTGATACAACCATGGAAATTAATTTTCCAGTTGCGTTAGCTCATCTGGATTGCGACTGGTATGATTCTGTGATGACCTGTCTTAATCGTATTGAACCAAATCTGGTGAAAGGTGGAATAATAATTATTGATGATTATTACCATTGGTCAGGTTGCAGGAAAGCTGTCGATAAATATTTTGGTGATAAAAAAGAAAAATATCATTTTAAGCAATTGTCAAGATTACACATCATAAAAAAATAATCCTACTGAAAATAATATTTCTTCTGAGAATTAATAAAACAAAAGAGTTGCTTTCTAATTAAGCAACTCTTTTTCCGATTTTTATGATCTACAAATGGAATACCGCTTTCAGAGTAATAGGAGCAGGCTTATTGAATCGGTATACCCGAGTAATCTTCGGCAACGGATTCAGCGCCAACGCGTGTTTGGATACGAACAATAACTGCTAATTTAGCTCCAGGAGGACCCTCAACAACAGCCGAGCCACCGAAAGTGCCGTCTGCATAGTATCCAAATTCGGAGGCGGAGGCACCAACATTTCCAGCATTGGAGTTTACTTTTGCGCCTGCAGCTAACACACCGAGCGTATCGGTCCCAACTAGAGCGCCATTTTTGTCATAGTACTTCACCTTTACTTGACCTGCAGCCAGGTCGGCACCGACGTTCTGAATGGCAATATATGCACGTTGACGAGTACCGTCATACCAATGATTAGTAGTCCACCGGACATAGGGCATTGCCACCTTCTCAGCACCGCCGTTGAAGCCAAGGAAAGCCGTTGATAAACCGCCACCAAAAATCTTTCCCATGGCCACAATGTTACCATTAGCGTCGATGACGGCTGAGCCAATGTATCCATCTGCATTGACATCACATGCATTAAAGGATCGTTTGGAACCCGCAGTTAGAATGTAGGGTCCATCAACGCTACCCCCAGAATAATTCACAGTAACTGAAACATCTGCCGTTGTAGTATTCTGAACCGCATAAGATGACGTATTTACGCCATTAAACTTACAGAGAGCGGAGGGCATGTAAATTTTATTGGCAAATTCAGAAGCTCCCTCGAAAGCATAAGCCCCTGAACCGGTGATATTCAGCTCCAGTGCGGATGCGACGACCAAACCTGGGTTTGTTGTTCCTGTCTTCTTAGCATAAACTTGAAGGGAACCATTAAATCCGGCGGGAATTGAAGCCATCGCGGCTAAGTCATAATACTTTGTTGCAAACGCAGGAACATTTGTGGTATTAACAGGAATCGGAGTTCCAGAAACTGGAACAAACACCAGTTCAAAGTCAGCAGCGCTGCTGTCGACATTTTGAATCGAAACAATGGAGTTCCAGCCAAAAGCGCCTTTTAGCACAGTAGGAACTAACACATAATTAGAGCCGCCTGTAAAACCATTAGACATCGGCCGAACAACAACGCCACTCCCAGCTTTAGGGACTTGGACCATAGTTGACACTAAAGGTTGATTAGAAGCCATCACAGCGGAGCCTTTAAATCCACTTGGAACGTCTCCAAGAGATCCAAGATAGATAGAAGTTCCGGCCAATGGCGCAAGTTCAGGCAATGTAATCGGGATGCCAGTTCCGCTATTTTCAGAGTAAAACGTTAAATTGATTATTGCATTGCTATCACCGACATTTTGATAAGTTACTGATGTTGTGAATTGAGCTCCATAAGCACCAGCTTTTACACTTGATGTGGATATTCCAGAGATCAAGAGCACAAGAATTGTTGCAATACTAAAAATTCGAGTTTTCATATGTTGTCTCCTATTGAGAATTGATTGATGATATAATTTTAAAAGATATTTTTGCATAGTCAATAATCCGTTTGTATTATTTTCTAGCCCCTATTATTCAAAATTGCTGGAACTTAAGGAACTCAACATCTTAGAAAAAGAAATTAATCAGGGTGAAGTTGTGAAAAAGAATTGTTTCTTTCGTTCGTTTCTATGCTTAACATGCATAGGAGTCTTAATCGTGGGATGTCAAACCAAGATTAACTCAACCGCTCCTCTGCAGCCGACTGATCAAGTGACAGCATTTAATCAAACAACACAGCTACTAACCGAAAATAAAACAATGGTCTGTGGAAGAATTCTCCATACGGATGGTTCGCCATTCGACGACCTGAACATAAGACTTGCAGAAGTTTATTACGGCGATTCCACCTCTGAGGGAGCGTTTGTTCTAAATACTTCTTTTAGTCCCAGCGCGATGACAAACGACGATGGCTACTTTTGTACTGCTGTAATTGCAGTTACTGATTATGTATTGGTTATCGGCAATCCCGAAGAAAACTACGAGATATATTCCAAGGAGGGTCTTAAGCCAAAAGTCTGGATTACTAAAGCCGGTGAGGTGCTTGACATAGGGAATATTATTACTGGGCTTGAACCTTGACGTCTAGAAGACTACTATAAAGTGCTGCATACTGCATTGCAGCATTATCAATAGTAAGATCACGAACTACAGTGAAAGCTCGGGAACTGATTTTTTCATACTTTGTTGGATTATCCAATGCTTCCAGGATTTTTGCTGCCAGATCATTAGCCGAGCGAGCATCGGCAAGCCATCCTGTCTCTTCATTGAAAACCAACTCGTCATTTCCAGGAATATTGCTGGCAATCACTGGGACCCCGCGAGCCATACTTTCAATTATCACTGTGGGCAGACCTTCAACTAATGAAGGAAGAACAAATAGATCCATTTTTTCCAACCAATACCTAACATCTGATTGTCTACCAATCAATTCAACGTTGTGGGACAGCTTGAGCCTGTTTATTTGCGTCTTCAATACTTCGCGATAGTCACCCTCTCCCACAATAACTAATTTGCTTTCCGGAAATCGTTCCAGAACTTTGGGCATAGCCCCAATGAGATAATCATAACCCTTGCGTTCAATCAGAAGACCTATTGCTCCGATTATTTTTTTTGGGCTGTTGGAATATTTCTTATTAGGTATTGGTTCGAACCAGTTACGCAGAATACCATTGTAGACAAGCTTAGCCATTCTATTGCTTAACCTGGTACCTGGGTAAGAATTGATAGTTTGTACGATGTTCCGAGAAACACCGACCTGCAGGTCCGTTTGTAGTGGGAAAATGCATTTAGTGAAGACCTGCCGTAATAACCAGGGGCATACACCATCTCCCCACTCTTTATCGATGTGAGCCGTTCTAATAATCTTGCCCCTGTATCCAAATCTTCTCGTCCTGATAGCCATGAGGGTGCCAACCTGGAAGTGAGAGTTTATGGCGTTTATGTTATATTGCCTGCAGTACTCCGCCAATTGTGGCGAAAATAATTTAAACAGCGTGTTTTTTCCTTCGATAAAGACGACGGGGATAGAGAGTTCACGAAGAAGAGTGAGGTTATCTTGCTCAATTCTTGTATCGAAGCGATTCAAGCTTGCAAGGCTGACCTGGATCCCAAGACTTTTCAAAGCTTTGGCCAGTTCGAGCCCAAATTTGTCGCTTCCACCGTTTCGATTTCCGATATCAAGACCTTTTATTAATTGAAGGACACGAATTTGCATATCATACTGTACTTCTGTATTTTCTCAACAGGGTTTCATACAAACGTAAGTAATCTTTGGCAATCTCCTCAACTCGGTAAAGCTTTAAAGATTGTTTTCCTGCGTCGCCAAACTTCTGCCTCAATAGTGGGGCCTCAATCATTTTGATAATTGCATTTGCCAAGGAGAATGGGTCTCCAGGTGAGACCAGACATCCATTTTCACCATCATAAATCATCTCTCTAGTGCCTGGAATGTCTGTGGCTACTACCGGAAGACCCACTGCCATTGCTTCCATTATGACGGTTGGCAAGCCTTCCCACAGGGAGGAAGAGACAAAAAGGTCAAATTTCTTCAATCGTTCCAGGACATTGCTTACCTGCCCAACAAACTCAACATGACTTTCTATGCCAAGTTGCCTGGTTTGGGCTTCTAATTCGGAGCGCAGCTCACCATCACCCAGCAACACTAATTCCGCTTCCGGATGACGCTGTAAAACCACAGAGATAGCAGCCAGCAAGTAGACATATCCTTTTTGCTCAGCCAGCCTACCAGCAGTACCAATGGTAAACTTGTTTTTTTTGGTTGTGTCTGATGGTAAAGAAACTTCATTTGGGGGCAAAATAATACCATTAAATACAAGGGCGGGTCGTTGCTTTTTGATATGGTCAGGATAACGCCTTGACAATTGCTCAACAATCGTCTCGGACACGCCTACTTCCGCATCAAGACATCTGGGATATATGAAATCAGAAATTGCTTCTTTAACTTTACCTAAAAAACCAGGTTCCCATTCGACAACATTGTGAGCTGTTCGCATAACAACAGTCCCGTTTAGCTTTCTCTTTAACCAAAGTGCCGTGAAGGTACCTTGTTGAAAATGGCTGTGAAGGATGTCGTATTCCCTATTTTTAACAAGCAATCGCAGAGCTTTGAATCCATCGATTAAGCAACTCAAGTTATTCGGACCACCCCATGCTGTGGCAAAGAAGATGTCTATGCCTATGTCACTAACTTTAGTGAGCCAATCCTTCTCTATTGGAGTATGCGTCCTGTAAAATGCACATAGGTCAACTCTACAGCCAAGTATTTTCAACTGTCTACTAAGATCAACACTAAACCGTTCTGCGCCACCGTTCAGTCCGCCAATATCTAAACCTTTAATAATCTGCAAAACCCGTAATTCACTCATTAGAGAAATCTTGCTTCAATAGTTCAATGGACTCCTCAATCTGTTGTTGAGCTTTCACTAGGATCTTGGATAGAGCATTACACTTCCCGATGCGATTCATCCAGAGAATATCAAGTTTATATCGAAGCCTTTCTACAGAGAGATCGGCGATATCAATAAAATCATCTTCGATTCTTAGCGATCTAACAATACCTTGGGTTTTGGTAAGATAGCCGATGAAAAGCGTAGGAACGGTCATTCCAATTGCATATATACCCGAATGCAGACGGGTAGCAAGAAAAGCATCCATTTGTCCAAAACAGGATTTTAGTAATGCAGGAGGTAAACTTTTGTCTACATGAATTACGTCGATTCCAATGCCTTGCAGTGAATTTGCCATTCTAGTAGTTGGGATTCTATCATCTTCCACCTTGGTGGGGCCAGTAACTTGGTTAAAAAACACAATTTGAACGAAGTGTTCGCGAGCAAAGTAAGCTAAGGCTGATTGTAGAACAGCGTAATAATTGTGCATTTCTTGTGAATTGAACGAACGATTCATCTTAGAGATCAAAGTTACCCCAAGTTTGGGCTTGGACAAGTTTACCCCAGCCTCCTGCAGAACCTCCAGTGTTCTAAAATAATCCCCTGGCTGTAAGCCTAATGCTAGGTCCGGAGTGTACCGGACTTTTCCTGCTGGTAGACCAATTGTCCGGACAAGTTCCAACGAGTTTTCATCACGAATAAATACTCGCTTAGCGCTTCCATAAGCCTTTCTTATCAACTTTTTTTCCCAGCATCGCTTAAGCGGGCCAATGGATTGTGGTAATACCACCAGAGGTTTTTTATATCGTTGTGCAAGCAAAAGTCCAGTAGCGCTTATCGGAAAAGGCCAACCAAACCGACCTGAAGAATAAAACTGATTACCGGGAACACTCACAATAATGTCTGTTTCCTTGTAGGCAGTTCGTAAACAATTCGTATCATAATCTAAAAAAGTGTGGTTAATATTAGTATTGAAAAGCTTTGCTCCTACAAGGAAATATTTTCCCAGATGTCGAAGGTTTGACGACTCAATATTTACACCGGAAAGAGACCAGGGTGAAGGAACTACTGTAAAACCGTTTTCCTGGTAGGCCGGCTCATCCGGCCAATTAGCAGAGACGCTAAGTTCACAGGAAGGGAAGACGCGTAAAAGGAACTCACGGGCGCAAATAAGTAGTCCCAGGTCGCCAGCATTCATTGTTGAATGAAAGTTAACCATTAGAATTTTTGGTGAAAGATCAGATTCTTTCGACACTAGCTTTCCTTGTGGTATCTAGAGTTCTAATGGCAATTATGCCATAAGAAATAAACAAAATAACCTCAGTAGCTAAGTAGACTGAAGCCGCACCAAACTCACCGAGTCGCGGTATAAAGACAAGGTTTAAACTGACATTGGCGATTGCCGCAACAGCTTGCGGTATCACTCTGAACTTTTGTCGGTTGGTCGCTACAATGACAGCAGCAAAACCAAATTCGAGACATTTCATGAACAAAATTGGACTAAGCCTGACCATCAAAATCCCTGATGCCGAAAATCTGTTACCTAACAACAGGTCAGTAACAGGTTTGCCCACCAGTACAACTGCCAGGCTCATTGCGATACCGAATACAGATAGTAGTAAGATCGCTTTATTAGCCAACTTAACAAACCTATCGGTGTTTTCCTTAAACCCGCGGGAGAGCGAGGGAATAAAGTAGGTATAAACTGCATTAGGGAGGACAAAAAGCGCATTTATCAAGCTTACAGCCGGTGAATAAACACCTGTGGCAGCTTTTCCTCTGATATTAGACAGAATAACCACGTCTGCCTGCATATATACTGTTGCAAGTAAATCTGACAAGGCGAAACTGGTGACAGTGTTTAGAATTTCCAAGCTGTTCGAAAGTGGTAATTGTCCCAGATTAGGTCGCAAGATAAGCAATGCAATTATTGCAAAAAATAGCGAGCAAACAGCTTTCCATCCAGCAAACATAAGGATATTTTGATTACCGAGTAGCATTAGTATTATCAACCCAATTAACTTCAATCCCCTCGAAAACAAAATCAGCAAGGCATATTGCCCGATTTTTCGTTGGATATTGAGAACCGTCAGGGATGTGATAAAAATGGAGTCAACCCAAACATCCAGGATACACACAGCCATCAACGTGGCAGGGTACAGATCCGGTCTGAGTGTTAAAGCAATGCAAAACAATAGCAAAGCCCAAATCAGCCCACTGGCTGCCTTGATTTTTAAGACACATCCATATGTTTTTCGTAGATCAAGCGCAACAGCACCAGCACGTAAAAACCAAGTATCCAGACCTAAGTTAAAGGCAATGGCGGTTAAGCTCACGATAGCAAAAGTCGCGGAATAACCGCCTGAAACTTCAGGCCCAAAATACCTCGCCAACAAGAGCGAAAACAACATGACCATCAATTGCGCCAACGCTGTAGAGATTGAATATACCGTAATTGAAATACCTTGTCTGGGTAAGTCGGTGCTTACTTGCATTTGAGTAAAGTCTCCAAATGCGCTCGAAAGATTTTTCCAAGCGTATTGATTGAGTAATTATCGAGAAAAGATTGCCTGGCTTGGTGACCAATTCTCTCAACAAGGTTCGGGTTTTCTTTTAGAAACAAAATCGCATTCGCTATTGATTTGCCATTCCGCTCACACATTTTTATTTCGACCTCATCGGTGAATTGGTCTTGAACTGCAGGGCTGATTCCTGTTATGACTGCCTTGCCACATGCCATGCACTCATAAATTTTGTTTTGGACAGTCATCAAGGACTGAGGTGTGCTTCCAAACGCACCCAGACAAATATCCGCCGCACTAATTTGTTCAACTAATTCAATCTGAGTGCACCAGTCCATAAAGGTTGCATTTGTGAGGCACAGAGTTTCGGCCTTTTGAACAATTTCTGTTTTTTCTGGACCTTCTCCAATGAATAGAAACTCAATCTCACTCCAAGATACCAGTAATTTGACCGCCTCTATGATGTGATTAAGCCCGTGATTAGCTATGAATGTTCCATAATATAGCACTCGAAACTTTTCTTTATTGAACTCGGGCTGTTTTGTTGGCATAAAGACGCTATCATCAGCCCCGGTGGGGATGAGTCTGAAGCGCTCTTCTTCGATGCCGTATGTTTCAAAGAACCATTCCACATATTGGTGAGTATCCTGAATTAATAAATCGGGAATTCCCAGTGCCCGATTCTCAATATACTTTAAAAAATTGACTGCAGAATAGCGTGATTTCTCCAACTTTCTTTCAATCGCAACTAGGTAAACCGACATAAACACATCCCAAGTCAATGGCCTTCTCTTCAATAAACAAATAATCTTAGCAAGAAACACATCGAACTGGCCTGGGTATCCTAGAATCATCACATCAAATTTCCCTACAGAGAAGCTCTTAGCAATCAACTTTGTATAAGCTTTTATAACCCGCCACCAAAAATTAGGACTGCGCCAACCCCCTGCGGTGATATTTTCCCGATCATCAATGCCACGCCAAAGGTTTTCATGACAAATTATCACCTCCACACCAGCGCTCTTTAGCGCTGCAATCATGATCTTATTTCTGTTGTATTCATCGCGATACGTACCAAAGTAGCAAACTTTCATAGCAAAGTCATCTTCCAAATTTTTAATAGGATTCCGTACCATTCAGGCCATAGACCCGGTTTCCAACTGAGGTTATTCTCGCGAGTTAATTCCTACCGAGGGTATAGGCGACTTCACTTGAATTATACATTAAATATCTTTACGGGTTTGAGACCGCGTCCCACAGCCAGATGCTAACCCCGCCTGCTGAATAGAGCTGCTTTGCCTCCGGGCAATCCCGCAAGGCATTCGCCCGCAAGCTGCCAACGCCCTCGCGCAGATAGAGGTAATTCAACCCGGCGTCCTTCATCAAAGCCCTGAAGTCTTCCGTGCAGCTGTTCATCCCTGAGGCGCGCTGATTCCAGTCAATCCAGGATTTGTAGGTCTGCTCCTCGCCGCCGAAGGTATAAAAGATGGTCGGCGCTAGCGTCCATCTGCCCGTGTACGGTAAAACCCATGCGCCGCCGTCCATGCCGCGATACAGTCCATATCCCCAGCCGGTAGTGTTGATGAAGAAGCGCGCGTCTGAGGGCAGATGCTCGTCAATCCACTCCAGGGCAGCCAGGTCGTTTTCATCCGCCAGAACCGTGCTGGCGTTGAGTGGCTCGCGGTTCAGCCAGGCGCCCCCGCCCAATAGCGCCGCGCAAACCAGCAGCACGATAACCGTTCCCCACGCCTTGCGGGGCAGCCGCACTCTCGCCCAATCCCCAGCCCAGACGAGCAGGCAGGCCGCCAGGCACGCCGCCGGCAGAAAAAGCGCGAGAGTGAAGTGGTCGCTGCGGAAGGGGCCCAAGACCAGTCCCAGCGGCAGGGCAAGCAGCGTGACAAGCAAGCCCCAGATTGCCAATGGGCGCGCGCGGGCGCGGGTGAGCGCCCATACCAGCCCGCCAAAGGCCAGACCCAACACAATGTATCCCGTCAGCGGGCCGACGAGGTTCCAGAAGTAGGTCCAATCATCAGCGTTCAGCGCAGCGGAAACGGGCAATCGGATTTCGGTCCCCACCACCCCCCGCGCGTAGCGGAATACGCGCCAATACCAGCGCGAGACCAGCCCCAAACCAACCAGCGCGGACCCCGCCAGCGCCATGATGGGCTTCCAATCCCGGCTCTTTTGGCGGATATTCCGCGCGAGCAAGGTGAGCGCCAGCACCAACAGGAACAGCGCCAGCAATACCGCCGCCAGGTAGTGGCTGAGCAGCGTGCCGGCTGTGAGCACAGCCAGCAGTGGCGCGGAACGGCGCGTTTTCTCTCCGTTCGCGGCCCTGACTGCCTCCGCCATTGCCAAAGGCAGCAGGAACATGCCGCTTAACAGCGTGTACCGCCCCCAACTGAGGTAATAGCCGGGCATTTTGGTGGCGAAAGCCGCCAACAGCGCCGCCAGCGCAGCGGGGCGCCAATCTTTCGTACTGGCTTTCACCAGGCTGTACGTGGAGAGCGAAACCCCCGCTGAAATAATCTGCCCGAGCCAGAGCAAGGTCTTTGCCGGTGGGGTTCCGCTTATTGCCGAGACCAGCGCGGCAGCGCTGTGCGCGGCATAATGATAATAAAACGGACCGGGCAGGTACGGCTCAAGCGTGCTGGTGAGGCCGCCTGCTTCGATCATCTTGCAGATAATCAGGCTGTGGTGAAGGGAGTCGACCCAGGCGGGCAGCGCCAAGCTTTTTGCCTGCCACAGACGCCAAAAGCACAGAGCGCCAAAAAAAGCCAGCGCGGGCAGCCAAGCCCCCGAAAACAGGCGTTCATTCCGCTTCTGATGGATTCCGTAACCCGTCAGGATGAGGGTTAAGCCCAGCAGCGCGCCCAGCAGACCCGCCGACACCGGCAGGCGCAGCGCATAAAAAAACAGCGCGCCCAAAGCTGTTATCGCCGCGCTCACACCCAGAATGTCCGCCAAGGCTTCCAGCGGGTCCTTCCCGCGCTCTCCCAGCCAAACCCACCAGCACAGCCCGGGTAGTAAAAAGACAGTCAAGGCCAGCGCGTTCAGCACTTTTTCACGCTCTCTTTGTCCGGGCAGGCCTGTAAAAGCTCACACACGGTCTGTCCGAGGGTGGGATGCACGAAGTCCGGGGCGATTTCTGCCAGCGGGACGAGCACAAAGGCACGTTCCGGCAGGCGCGGGTGCGGGATTTGCAGACGGCGTGAGTTTATGACCGATTGGTCATAAAACAGGATGTCAATATCTATCAGGCGCGGGCCGTAACGAAAAGTGCGGGTTCTGCCCAGGCGCCGCTCAAGGCGCTTTAGCAAGCGCAGCAGCCTTTGCGGGCTCAGGTCGGTTTCTGCCTGGAGCGCCTGGTTCAAGAAGGCCGGCTGTTCACGATAGCCCCAGGGTTCTGTTTCGTACACAGACGAGGCGCGAATAAGGGTCAGCTTCGCGCCGAGTTGTTGGCGGGCGGCAGCCAAATTCCCTGCCCTATCGCCCAAATTCGTGCCCAGCCCCAGGAATACCACCGGCATAACGCGCTTCAGTCCCGCAGCGCAGAAAGCACATCCGCGAGCATCCCATACGCTGTGGTGTAAGGGGTGGTTTTAGTCTCAAGCAAACCCAGACCGGGTAACACGTCTGTATTAAAAACGATAATGGAATCCGTCCCATACAAAGAGTAAAAAGGCGATTCCGGGCCAACCATCTCTGGGCAAACCCGCGCGAAGAAGTTTCCCTGCTCGTCGTAACCAGCGGAGCAGACCAGTTTCCACCGTTTACCTGCCGCGCGCGCGGCGGCGATTTTTTCGGGCGTGATTCCGCGGATGCCGGTCGGCTGTACTTCCACAGGGGTCAGCGGGTGCTTCATCAAAACCGTCGCCAGAGCCGATACCTTAATGGCGGCGTCCCAGCCGTCCACGTCGTTGCTGGGGTCGGTTTCGGTGATGCCAATGGAATGGGCGTACGCGAGCGCCTGTTCAAAGCTTTCTCCGTCTTCCATCCGCCCGATAAGCAGGTTAGTACAGGAATTCAGCACGCCAGAGAAGCCTTTCAAATTCGCGAGACTCAGATTCTTGCGGAAAAGCGAGAAAAGCGGCGCGCCATCCAGGACGGTGGATTCGAACAGGAATTTTTTACCGCGGCTTTCCGCCAGCGCCGTCAGATGCTGGTAACCAAACACCACCGCGCCCTTGTTGGGCGTGACAGCGTGCATGCCTTTACGTAAGCCCGCTTCCAGGTGCGAGATAGTTGGTTGTCCCGTTTTGGGATTTACGGGGGTGGAATCCAGCAGCACATCACCCTCGCAATCCCTGATGAAATCCAAAGCGTTCCCGCTGAAACCAGCCCGATCCAGGCTGCCGAGCGAGCCGCTGGCTTGCAGGGTCCCAAGAACGCTGCGCAGGTCCAGCCCGCGCGGGTCTATCGCTGCGCCGTGGGAGCGGGTGCATATGCCGGTGACTACCAGGCGCAGCTGGTATTGTTCCAGAAGTTCCGCTTCTTTATCCAACAGCAAGCGGGCAAAAGCCTTGCCAACATTACCAAAACCAACCATCATCAAGCGGACTGTTTCAATCATGGTTCACCTCACAGGTTAGTGTTGCTCTCCATTATAGTATAGCGGGGCGGTTCAAACCGGCGGCCAGGGAAACGCGCGGCGGTCTTCCTCCGGAAAGGGAAACTGCCCGCTTGCCCGCAGCCTCGCGCAGCGTTCGCGCAAGCTGTCTGTTTCGGTTTCGCTCAGGTATTTGCCAAGTTCCAGCGGAAAAGGCTGCCCCGGGGCTAACGCGGTTGAAAGCTCGTTGAGGGCTTGCAGCAGCGGCCCGGAAAACGGCTGACCGGCAAAGTCCCACACCACTGTGCGCAGTTTAGGCTGCGCGTGAAAGCACAACGCGTGGTCAATCGCCCAAAGTTGGCCGGTTTCGCCGCGCAGGATATGCCCGCCTTTGCGGTCGGCATTATTTGCCAGCAGGTCAAACAGCGCCAGCGGGCGCAAAGTTTCGCGTTCAGAAGTCGTCAGGGTGAAATAATGCGCGTCGGGGTCGTGTTCCACAAATTGCTGCAACGAACCCGCCCCAGCCGGCAGTCCCTCCGCGCGGTAGACGGTAGGCGGGACCAATTCCCAGCCCAACTGCCGGCAGAGGAGCCAGGCGGCAGCTTCCCGTTTCGGGAGGCTTTCGGGAGCGAAGTCCCACAAAGGCTGTTGCCCCCGGGCGGGCTTATAAACCGCCCGCAGGCTCGTTCCCGCCAAATCGCAGCTGACCAGAAAGGTAAAATTGGAACTGCGCGTGAACTGACCCAGAAGGCGGACCTGCCCGTGTTCAAGCGCGCGCAGCTGCGCGGATGTATCCATGGCAGCAAATCAGTGTTTGTGCCCGTTATTGCGCGGCGAAAACCCATTACCACCCTGGATGCCGCCGAGGCTATCCGGCGTTTGCCTGCCTCTGGAAGCGAGTTCATCCGCCCAGGCTGCCAAGCCCGCGGCCTCACCGCGTTTGCACCAAAACCGGACAGCCTTCGACCCCTCTTCTGACCCTTCCGGTCTTTCGGCGGATTCGAAGATAATCACAATCAGGTCTTTCTGGGAATCGTAACCCATGCGCATGCCCGCCACCTGAAAAAGCGGGTCTATGGGAGGCTCAAGCACCATCCGATGTTCATCGAAGACAGCCTCCTGGTCATCCAGGTCCGGGTATTTATTTTTGAGCGCCGCTAAAAATTCCCGCACGCCGAGCGCCAGCATTTGTATCTGAATTTTTTCAATCCGCAGGGTGACGGTGAAGTTCCGGCTGCCTCCGCGCAGGAAAAAGGTGCGCTCGCCCGGTTTTCCAATGGCAGCCAGGATAAGAATTTCGGTGGGGTTAAATTCAAAGTCATTTTCCGGCATAGGTACACTCAACGGTCAATTTTCAGTCAAAAGTAACGCGCACGTTCGCTCCACCAACAAAACGGCTGAGGTCCGAGAGGATCCGGTCGTTTATGTCGGTGGTTTCGTTTGGGAACTCAATTTCGTAGCTGCAGCCTGCTTCCGCGATGTGAAAGAAAAAGCGGTGTTCACCGGGGTGGGAGGTAAGAAATCCGTGTATCTGTCGGAGGTGGCGCAAATCGCGCTCCCGCTCCCCACAGGATTGAATCGTCACCAACAGTCGGGGGGCGCGGACGTTTTCCCGCGTTTTTTCCGCCTCAGGCTTGGGCGCGGGGTGCGCGGGCTGGGGCTGTTCATCTGCTTCATCTGAGGGCGGTGTGGTTTCCGGTTCCTCAGCCGGCGCTTCGGATACTGGTAAATCCGGTTCGAATCGCGGCGCATCCGCCTCCGCTGCCGTGGGTTCAGACGGTGTAGTCCAAACGGGCGGAGGTTCTATAAACGCGCCCGCTTCCCATTCGGGCTCTTCATATATCTCCCTGTCTTCTTCCGGGTCAAGGCTTTCCGCGGCCCAATCCTGTCCGGAAGCGCGTTCCGCGTTCCCGGGATAGGCAAATTGCCGCAGCACGCCGATATCCGGCAGGTACTTTGCCAGAACCTGCTCATAGTAAGGCCCCTGGTTGCGGTTATCCGTCAGGGTATCTTTCAGCCCGTTGGTATCCACGCGCGTAACCTGGTCGGCAAGCACGCTGACCTTACTCTCACGGTGGTCTACCTTCCCTTTTACCAACAGGAGCACGCCGCTCTCAATCTGGCTGCCGCTGGTTTCCCATACGCTGGGGAAAATAACCAGGTCTATCTCGCCAGTATTATCTTCAAGTGTCACAAAACCCATATCCTGCTGTTTTTTGGTCAGGATTGGACGGGCTTTTTTGACCAGACCACCCACCACGACGGCTTCTTTGTTATTCAGCTCTTCCAGTTGGTTCGCCAGATGCGTAATCTGATCATTAATCAGGCTCATATATGTGTTCAGCGGGTGGTCAGACACATACAATCCGAGCAGTTCCTTTTCCCACTCCAACTGCTCGTTGTGGTCTGCCGCGCTGCCGGCAAAGAGCTTCACCTCCGCGCCGGGTTCCTGCGCGCCGCTAAACAGGGTCAGCTGTCCCAACTCCACCGCGCGGAAATGCGCCGCGGAAACAGACACCAACTGTTCCAGCGAATTCAGCAGCGCGTGGCGCGGGCCAAACCCATCCAGCGCCCCTACCTTAATCAAGCATTCAAGCGGGCGCTTTCCGACCTGACGCAGGTCTACGCGTCTGGCAAAATCGGTGATGCTGCTGAAGTTTCTATCTCCGCGTGCCGCGATAATAAGGTCCACCGGCGCCTGTCCGACGTTTTTTACCGCGCCCAAACCAAAGCGAATGGCGGCGTTCTGGTCGTGTCTGTCTTCAATCACAAAGTCGTATCCGCTGGTGTTTACGTCCGGAGGAAGCACATCCAAGCCCATGGCTTTGGATTCGGCCACGTAAAGCGCGCATTTATCGATATCATTCTTCCACGCGGAAACCAAGGCGGTCATGTATTCAACCGGATAGTAATACTTCAGATAGGCAGTTTGCACCGCGATCACGCCGTAATCCGCCGCGTGGCTTTTATTAAAGCCGTAATGCGCAAAACCCTCCCAATCCGTGAAAATGGATTCGGCGTCCTTCCGGGCAATCCCATTCCTCACCGCCCCTTCTATGAATTGGACGCGGTGGGCGGCAATCTCTTTTTCTTTCTTTTTGGAAATCGCGGAACGCAGCTTGTCCGAATCCGCGGGTGAGTAGCCAGCCAGGACGATGGCCGCTTGCATAACCTGCTCCTGATAGACCGCGTGCCCGTAAGTTTCTTCCAGGATGGGCTTCAGCTTTTCATGCGCGTATTTGACCGGTTTGCGCCCATGCATCCGATCGATATACTCCGGGATGCTGTCCATCGGGCCAGGGCGGAAAAGCGCGATCATGGCAATCAAATGCTCCAGTTCAGTCGGCTGCATTTGCATAATCCGGCTGGTCATCCCATTGCCTTCCAGCTGGAACATGCCCACCGTGTGCCCTTCGCTGATATAACGGTAAACTTCGGGGTCGTCAGTCGGAATGTTTTCAAGGTTCAATTTTCTGCCGTGGCGCGCTTCAATAAGCTCACAGGCTTTTGCCATCAGGGTGAGCGTGACGAGCCCCAAAAAGTCCACTTTCAGGAGCCCCAGGTCGTTTATCCCGTCCATATCGTATTGCGCGACGGACTTAATCGGCAGGTCCTCATTTTGCCCGGTCGGGCGATGCAGCGGCAGATACTCGGTAATCGGCGCGTCGCTGATAATCACCCCGGCGGCATGGGTGCCCACGCTGCGGATGCCGCCTTCCATGCGGCTGGCGGTGTCAATCAGCTTTTTCATCTGGTCGCTGGATTCGTAAACCGCGCGCAGTTCGGGGGACTTCTCCAATGTTTCGGCAATGCCGGGTGTTTTCCCCTGCTGCGGACCAGGGATAATCTTCGCCACCCGGTCCACCTCCGGCAGCGGGATGTTCATCACCCTCCCCACGTCGCGGATGGCGCCGCGCGCGCCCATGGTGCCGAAGGTGATAATCTGGGCGACTTTATCCGCGCCGTATTTTTCGTTGCAGTATTCCATCATGTCCGCGCGCCGGTCGTCCTGAAAGTCCAGGTCAATATCCGGCATAGTCACCCGGTCCGGGTTCAAAAAACGCTCAAACATCAATTTGTGCCGGATGGGTTCAACGGAAGTTATCCACAGCGCGAAGGCCACCAACGAACCCGCCGCGGACCCGCGGGCGTTGTACCAGATATTCTTTTCGCGCGCGTGCCGGCATAAATCCCAAACAATGAGGAAGTATTCCTCAAAACCCATATTTTGAATCACCCTCAGCTCATAATCCAGGCGCTCGCGCGTCGCTGGCAGCTCCGCCTCGCCGGGAATGCGCTTATGCAGCCCGTTCAGACAGAGTTCCCGCAGGTAAGAGCCGGGATCTTCTCCATTTGGCAGCTCAAACCGGGGCAGGTGATAGCCTTTGCGGGTCAGGTCCACTTCGCAGCGGTCGGCGATTTCGAGCGTGTTGCTGAGCGCTTCCGGGATTTCGGAAAAGAGGTAGCGCATCTCTTGCGGACTGCGCAAATAATACGAGTTATCCGTCATGGTCATGCGGTTTGTGTCGGTAAGGAGTTTTCCGGTCTGAATGGCCAGGAGCACATCCTGCATTTCTGCGTCTTCACGCCGGATGTAATGCACATCGTTGGTGGCAATCATGCGCGCCTGAAACTTTTCCGCCAGCCCCAGCAGCCCACGGTTGACCTGATTGAGCTCGGGCAGGTTGTGGTCCTGAATTTCCAGGAAAAAGCAGTCCCGTCCAAACAAATCCAGATACCAGCTCAGGGCCCGTTCGGCTCTCTCGGGGTCGCCATCCAGCAGCGCCCGCGGCAGTTCGCCTGAGAGGCAGGCAGAGCTGGCAATCAAGCCGTCCGCGTGCGCGGCGAGATATTCTTTGTCGATGCGGGGGTGGTGATAAAAGCCCTCCAGCTGGCCGGTGGTAGCGATTTGAAGCAGGTTCTTATAGCCTTGCATATTTTCGGCAAGCAGCAGCAGGTGAAAGGGTTTTTTATCCTTGTTCGCGTCCTTATCAAAGCGGGAACGTGGAGCCAGATAAGTTTCCAACCCGATAATCGGCTTAATCCCGGCCGCGTTGGCCGCTTTGAAGAAATCCAGCGTCCCGAACATGGTGCCGTGATCAGTCAGCGCCACAGCGGGCATATCCAGTTCACGCACTCGGGCGACCAGGTCGGCCGGTTTGCCAAAGCCGTCCAAAACAGAATAGGAGGAGTGTACGTGCAAATGAACAAATGACATGATGCCGTGTAAATCCTTTTCAGCTTCGCGCGGCAGGGTTTTCCACCCACAAGCAAGCGCCGCATCCAAAGTATAGCACACGGTGTTTGCCGGTCGGCGGGTAATACTTAAAAACTTTGTCTATTTTAAGCTGTCGGAAATCTTCCCGTTCGTACGCAGAAATCAGGCGATTCTAATGCTCGCTGGCGGGAAAAGGAAGCAGAAGCATTCTGGGGTTCAAAACGGGTAAAGGCGGATTGCCGCGCCCCTTCCCTGCGGTCCGGGCTGCGGGGGCTCGCGAAGACAGATCAAACGCCATAATCGCGAGCTTGCGAAGCGGCCTCCCGGGCGGCCTGCACGGAAGAACGTACCAGACGTGCTCCGCCATGCCGCGCCCTACGTTTCGTTTGAAGGGAAAGGATGCTCGCGGGTAAAGACCGGCTGTCCATTAAATTCCCGCACCTCGGAAAGCGCGCCCAGGCGGGTTTTATCGCGCAAGGAAATCAGAATCTCCTCGGATATCTGACGGCTGGCGCGCACGGAATCCCCGATGAACCCGATGATAATCAGGATAATGCCCACAATCGTGAGCGTGCCGCCAATCGTGACGGACTGCAGCAGCCGCCCGGCGGTATCCGTGGTGAAATAGTAAACCAAAAAGCGCAGCAGCAGCGCCAGGCCGGCCGCCAAAAAGACCGCGCCCAGCGACACAAATGTGCGCAGCGGCTGGTAGAGCACATACGAGCGCACAATCACCCCGCCTTGCTTCCAGATGAACTGCGGCACGCCTTTGTGCAGCCGCGACTCGCGCAGGTTTGGGTTAGTCTTAATCGGAATATGCGCGATTTTCATCTGGCTTTTACCGGCTTGCACCAGCGTCTCGAGCGTGTACGAATACGGGTTAAACACCTGCAGCGGCAGGGCGGCATACCTTGAGTACGCCCTGAAACCGCTGACCGTATCCGGCACTTTTGTTCCGGAGACCTTGCGGGCAATCCAACTGCCAAAGGCTTCCATCCTGCGCTTCACCGCCGAAAAATGCACATTTTCCGCCGGATTCCGGTCGCCAATCACCAGGTCTGCCGAATCATCCAGAATCGGCTGAATTAGACGCTGAATCTCGCTGCCGGGATATTGGTTATCCGCGTCGGTATTAACAATGATGTCCGCGCCCAACGCGAGGGCGAACTGAATACCGGAAATAAAGGCGCGCGAAAGCCCGCGGTTGCGCCGGTGGCGGATGACCGCGTCTGCTCCGTTCGCGAGCGCGACCCTGGCAGTACCATCGGTGGAGCCGTCATCAATGACGACCACCTGCACTTCGTCAATCCCTTCATAGTGGCGCGGGATGTCCGCCAGCGTGCTGGCGATATTTTCAGCTTCGTTATAAGCGGGGATTTGGATAACCAGTTTTTTCACCGCGGACTCCTTACAAAGCACAGCTGCCGGTTGCGCGTCGCATCGTTCTGCAAAGAACTTTTCCTGGGTTTATTTTATCCTCCTTTCGCTTTTGCGGGAACGCGATAAACAGAACGGTTTTCCCTGATTTCTTTAGGCACCCGGCTGTCCAAAGCGCGGATCAAAAAAGGGACAGTGTTAATGCGTGCTCGTAAGCAGCCTGGGGTATGGGGTTTGGGCTTTGTATGTGTGAGAAAGCCGGCTTGTAGTGTGGGCGAAAGTGCGCGGCGCCACCCCTCCGGCTTAAGAACCCCAGAAAATCTGAAATAATCTCATATTCACGGTTCCACCTCATGCGCTTGCCCCTGTTCGCGGGTAAATCCCCGGCCAAGAGGCTGGCTGCCGCGCCGCTTTGTCAAACCCCAGCCCCTGAAGACCCGCAACGCGCGATGCGAAACTGCCCCGTGGTGGATGGGTCAGGCAGAAGCAGCGCGTCAGCTCACCTGACAGAGCCGCTGTAAAAAAACCGAATGGGTGCCCTCAACGAAACCTTAAGGACCAGACCATCTGACCTGCCAACATCAGGGCGGATTGGCGTCTCATTCTTTTCTCCTCAGCGTTTCGCGCTTTCGGACTTGTAAGGCGCTTATCACCTGACCTTTTCGCGAAATCCAGCCCGGAAATTTGTGGTATATATGGAATATGTCCCGCCTTAAATTGATTAACGCGCTGGTCGCAGTATCCCTGTTGTTTTCGCCCGCTCTCCAGCCGGCCCGGAAAGTTGCCGCCAAAGCGGAACCCATGCCGCTTGCCGATGTCTCCGCGGGAGACTTGATTATGGCAATGAACACCCTGCGCATGTCTTACGGACTGCCCGCGCTGATTGAAGACCCGATTATCAACGCGGTGGCACAGGGCACCGCCCAGATCATGGCGGATCAACTGCTCTCCTGGCATATTGGCGACGTGAAAGGGCGCATCGCGGCAGCCGGCTACGGCGGCGGGGGCACCGTTTGGGCGACGGAAAACTTCGCCGTCGGCTATAACGCCGGCATTGATGAGATTATGGTCATGTGGGCAGACGCGGACCATATGCGCCCGGCCACCCAAGCCTATTACTGCAACGTTGGGGCGGGGGTCGCAAAAGCTTCCAACGGCTCCACCTATTACATCCTGCAGGCTGCTTACGTCTCCGGAAAGCAATGCGGCACCTACACCTCCCCCGGAGGCCCGGTGGGGGGCGGCGGAGGATACGGGGTGATTGTGCCGGTAAGCATCGCCCAGCCAGATGCCAACGGGCGTATCGTCCACGAAGTGAAGTCCGGGCAGTCTTTTTGGGCCATCGCCGTGGCGTATCAGGTCACAATCAAGGAAATCCTGCGGTGGAACAACCTGCCGGAAGGCACAACCTTACAGGTCGGACAGCTCCTGATCATCCCCAACCCCAACGCGCCGGACTACCAGACTCCCACCCCGGTGGGGTACTTTACCGCCAGTCCGCCCGGCCCGGATGGGAAAATCATCCATACCGTCGGAGCTTACCAAAACCTGACCATGGTCAGCCAGGTTTACGGCGTCAGCATTGAACGCATTCTGGCGCTGAACAGCCTGACGATTGACATGCCGCTCCAAATCGGACAGGTTCTTTTGATTGACCCGGGCAACCTCACGCCCACCCCCACGCCGCGCCCGCTCAGCCCTCTGGAAAAGCTGACCCCCGCCGCGGACGGTAAGTATTACCATACCGTCGGCGAGGGACAAAACTTCATCTGGATTGCCCAATATTACGGCATCGCGGTGGAGGATCTGCTGCGCTGGAACAACATGACGGTCAACTACCCGCTGTGGGCTGGCGAGAAGCTGCTCCTGAACGTCACTCCACCCGCCACGATAACCCCGACACCCTCACCTGTCACCCCGACGCTTACCCAAACCCCAACCCTGCAAGCCGCGCCCACCCGCACACCCCTGCCAAGCCCCACGCCCACGGCGACAGCTGTGCCGCTGTTGTGGGAACGCTTTTCGGGGATAAGCCCGCTCTGGCTGATTCCGGTGGTCATTCTACTGGCTGGCGCAGGCGGGGTGATGTTGTTCGCGGCGCGTAAAAAGACAGCCGATGGGAACGACCGGGCTGAGCAAATTTCTGAACAGCACCCCGGTCAGGAAACCAAAGACGGGTAGCGGCAAACCGCTGCCGATGGCTGACGCTCCGCCCGACCGCGGGCAAGCAAACCCCTACGCCGCGTTTAATCACTTGGTATGCTTTTCAATTCAGAGAAAGAAGGCGGCGCGCTCAGGGCACGAACCAGCCGGCAAACGCTTTATCCGCCAGGGTCAGGAATTTGAGCGGACCGCCGAATACAAACAGCGCGCAGGTCAGCACGATCAGGAAAACCCGCAGGAATTTAGGCTTCACCAGGCTCTGCGTATAGGCGGTCAGCGCGTAAAACAGCGCGATTACCGGAAAGAGGTAGCGCCCCTGCAGCGCAATCCGCTTGAAGCCGTACGTTAGCTCGCTCTCCAAATTCACGATAAAAATCGCCAGCACAAAACCGGCAATGATACCAACCGCGCTCCAGACCGCGAAGCTGGGCGTGCGCCAGAAGCGCACCGCGAAAAGCAGCATCCCCAAATAAAAAAGCTGGTAAACCGTGATGATATGCCCCGGGAAGTACGACCTGTGCCCCAGTATGCCGTAGGTTTTGGTGAGCATATCCTTGAACCACGCGCCGGTCAGGTATTCCAGAGGGTCTGGGTAGCCCTGTCGGATGCTCTCGGGGATGCTCAGTTTCTGCGGCAGCCCCAGCTCCTCCAGGCGGTTATAGTAGGGGCTGAGCGCGCACTGCGCCGTCGTGAACATATCCTCACACTTGGGCAGCACTTCACGGAAGACGAGCAGGTTATATCCGTACAGCGCCAGGTTCCCCAAAACCAACAGCAGAGCGACCACGAGCAGCGCTACGCGCTTTGCGTTCCACCTGGGCAGTGGGAAGTTCGTCCTGCGTTTCCAAATGGAGAAGCCCAGCCAAACGAGAAAGGTGAGCAGCGCCAGAGGCAGCACCGCGAACTTGACCAGGCATGCCAGGCAGATGCAGATCAGCCAGCCCAGGCTGTTGCTGAGAAAATCCCGCCCGCCAAAAACGCGCATCAGGAAATAGAGCGAAGCGGTGCAGAGCAGATTGGTCAGGTTGTCGTAGTTTGCCCCGCCTGCCAGAAAAGTAAACATCAGCGTGTTTGCCAGCAGAAAGACAGGCAGCAGGGGCCACCATTTTTTGCGGATGAGTTCTTTAGATAAGAGATACGTCAGGTATAAGGTGCCGGCCGCGAAGAGCACGCTCGTCAGGCGCAGGACGACCAGCAGCGTATGATCCGGGGCAGCGGGGGCAAAAAGCCGCATCAGGTTGATGACCCTGCCAGCGAACCAATGATAAAGAAAGGGATAGTGCGCGATATACCAGCCTTGCGCGTAGGTTTCGGGCACATCCGGGGGAATACCCCAGGTGCTGGCGTAGTGCTTCGCGAAGATAAAGTGCGCGTTTTCGTCCGGGACGATGCCCGGATTCAGTTTGAAAGCCAGGATCCCCGCGCAAATCGTGAAGGAAAGCAGCAAAACAAGCAGCAGCGCGGACTGCGCCGCGGGATCCTGAGAAGTTGTTCGTTTGGTGTGCTTTTTTGCGTTCATGCGGAGCCTGTGTCCCCGGTTCATGTGGAGATTTTTTGATTATACCTGAGTCATCCGGATTCCGGCTTACAGTCGGGCGGGTATTCCGCGGCTATCCGGCTGGTTTGAGGCTGAAGGCAGCGGCTGTAATGATGCGCCTGATCGGGGATGTTCAAGACCGGCTTGTGTAGATTGTGGCGTTAGAATCGTTTTCAGCCAGTCTGCGCGCCATCGAAGCTAATCGTTGTGGTGAGCGCGAGGGAGGCGCGTTTCATCCCGAAGGCGAACAGCTCAAAAGGCAGCAGCGCGTTTAAAACCAGGCGTTTGCCGACTGGTACATTGCTTGTCTCAGGCAAAGCTGGCGGATGCTTATCCATTACTCATTAGCCTTGGGTCAAACACCGAAATATTGCCCCCACTATAACTTTAGAAAGCAAGCGGCGACCTGACGATTATCCCCTAAAAGCGCCAAAGATGAACCCGGGCTTTCCGCAAATGGAAAGGGGAATGCGAAAAGCGTCAAATTGCTTTCTCCTGCATAATCACACTTTACGGGTGTCTGCGTTTTATTTTTTTCCACCCATGGTAGAGTTTTGTTGTGACGCGCAAGAGAAACTTATGCTCAGCCAATTGTTTTTTTACTTTTTCTTTCAAAGTGATGCGGTCGAAGAGGGTATACCCGATAAGTTTTGTCAGTTTTCCGCGACCATAGAGCAGGCGATTAACCATGTCCGGTCCATCCATCCCGGGTCGGACCATGCGGGCATATTGCGCTTTCAGAAAATCATAGATATTGATTGAAGCCTTCGCACCGTAAACCGTATCTTCAAAATAGGAGGCTTTGAAGAGCCGGCAATCCGCGTCTTTCATGCTGCTCAAAAAGCCCTCAAACGGAAGCGAAAGCTCCAGGTTCTTAAACGGAAGCCAAGCCAGGTAACTTCCATAGATTTCCAGGAAATCGCGGCAGAAATCCAACGCGCCGCGCTGGATTTGTTCAACCACGAAACGGTCCGGGAATTTTTTCTCAACTTCTTCAAGAACCGGAACAGCCCGTCCATTTTCTTGCCGGAAGGCGATACAAGACCCATCCGCTTCCGAAAAAAGGTGTTCGCGAATTAACCCGCTCATTCCCGGGGTGAAATCATAGAAGCATTCTGCGCGAAAGGCGCCTTTGCGTTCCAGCATCGGCTCACGCTTTTCGTCTCGGTGCACGAAATACACATGGATTGGCTGACCTGCCAGCCGGCAAATCGCTTCCTGAATCCTGCCGCTGTATCCCATATCGAAGGCTACATCGGAATTCGTCATCCATCCGGTATAGTAGCCTTTTGCCAGTTCATACGCCCTCTGATGCTCCTCCGGTGAATACAAATTCGCGAGGAAATAAGCGATGAAGCGGTGGTACTCCTCTTTGCGCTCAAACACCCTGCCGCAGGGAATACCAGCAGCCTTCAGCTGCCTTTCAACTTCTGCTTCCTCATAATCCCTGGTGCAGAATTTCAGGACCTTCAGGAGTGTTTCCGGGCTGTGATTGCGATACTCAACTGGCAAATCAAAGAAGTCCAGGCGATCAGAAACAATAGCCGGCATCAGGGCTTTGCGGGAAGCATAGGCATATCGCGCCGCTGGAGCTGGTTTGCCTAAGCTCCTGAACAACTCGTAGGCACGCAGCGGCAGGTAGCCGTCCCTTGCCAAAAAATGGACCCTTTCGTAACTCCGGCTGTTTAATGAGCGCTGGAGCCAGGTTGTTAAACCGAAAATGTGCATGCCTAACGGGTAATATCCAATAAAATATGGGTCGGCGTTAAAGTCAGACTGCGGATCAAAACCGCGAAATGGGTTGTCGAAGTAGCGGTTAGCAATCATGGCAATCATCGTCCGGTATCCGAGGGAGTCCATCAGCGCCTGAGAGTCGAGGACCAACCCCCCGGCAAGCTGCGCGACTGTGGAACATCCCCCCGTCGGCGCGTCCGCGATTTTGTTTTCAAACACGTCCAGCGCTCTTGGGAAAAGCACGCCATTTATCCCGTATTTCTGAGCGTTGGTGACGTCGTTCTGAGGGTTGTCTCCGATATGCAAAATCTTACTGGCTCCAACCCCGAGGTCTTTTATTACCGCGCGGAAAAGGTCTCCCCGATGTTTCGTCATCCGATACGAAGAAGAAAGGTAGAGCTTATCGTTTTCCGCATATCCGCATTTAGAAAGAATTGCCCGGATCGTCTCCTCATCAAGGTACATATCGGACGTGAAGATCACTTTCTTCCCGCAGAGGAGGGCAAGCTCGTAAAGTTCTTTCGCGGATTTTCTGGGGCGGCATAACGCAATTTCCAGGCGCTTTTCCTCAGCCATCATCGCCAGGGTCACGTCCGCGGGAAGACCAAAATATTCGCCGATGGATTGATAAATCTCATCTATGGTTACATCCTGAAAAGACGGCTGTATTTCGCCGTATTTGCGGCGCGCTTCAGCCTCCCCAACCGTTCTGATTTCGTGAAAGGTGATTTTGTTGGGAGCAAGCGCCTCAAATTTTTTATCCAGCAGATAAAAAAGGTCGGTCGGGTTATAAAGCGGTCTGTACACCGCGGTATCGAAGATATCAAAACTTACAAACTCGCACTGGTCATCCTGGATTTGAAGCTTGATTTTTTCCAAACCTTCGCCCCACGGCGACTGTAAGCTTTCAAAAAAGAAATCGTCATAATCCTTGTAAATATCACCCCCCGGATTAAATTCCTCCATCAATTTTTTGACTTTGCGCTGCCCGGTTCCCATAAAGACAAGCTCTCCCAGGCTTCCCCAGATGCGCGCGTATTTATCCCGAAACAGTTGAAAATCGCGGTGATATTTCTCAGGCGCCTGAACTTGTGTGAGGAAGTTTTCACAAAAGTCGAACGACAGCTTCATATCGTGGATATTTTTGCTGAAACGCTCGAAGCTTATCTTTTCGATATTTGTGGCGGCGATGGTATTTTCACAATAGAAATAGCAGTCATTCTTTATGGTGCTTACTTTTCGCGCAAAATAGAAAAGCGGCGTCGAAAACGCGATATCTTCCGTCATAATTAAATGACCGGAGATTTGGTCGTAATAGGGTCGGCAGCGGTCCCAAAGTTCTTTGCGATAAAGTTTGTTCCAAATGGTGTGCCAGGAATAGCAGCCGCCCTTCTGGTCGAAATAGTGTTCCTGGACTTCCCTGCCGGTCAGTTGGTCAAAATTGAATGAGGCGTCGTGCAGGGTGTACCGGATTTGGTCCCCATTTTGCTTATGAATAACGGTCTGGCCAATCACGATGTCGGACAGATCTTTTTCCGCGCGGTTTAAAAGCCCGGAATAGAAGTTGGTGCCGACGTAATCATCACTGTCGGCAAAGGCGATATAGGCGCCCTGGGCAAGGTCAGCGCCAGTCAACCTCGCCTGGAATAAGCCCTTGTTCACTTCATGCCTGATATAGCGGATTCTCTCGTCCGCGTGCATCAACGGCTGAAGCAGCTCTTCGATATTCCCGGGGGAGCAGTCGTTTACAACAATGACTTCAAGGTTGGCATAGGTTTGACTGAGAAGGCTTTTCAGGCAGCGTTCAATATATTTCTCGGTATTAAAGACCGGAACAACGATGGAAATTAATTTTTGCTGCATTTTCACCCTTTATTGTGGCGTTTCTTTGCCTGGGACGGGGAGTTGACCTGGCAATTTATCTCCAACAGCGTAATTATAACAAGACATTCCACCGGGGCAATTTTCGCGTCTTCAGGCGCGGCATGTTGAGGCTTTTTCCTGAGTGCCGCGCGCAGTGCTTGTAGTAGAATCGGGGCATACAGGTAAATCTCATAAGCAGGGAAAAAGCTTAACACATGCTGATAGACCCAAAACACTGGATTGAAACTTTGAAAGTTGCTTGCAGCGGGGAGTTTGATTCCCGGTTCTATCTGCTGCGTAACGAGGACGTGCGGCGGGCCCGTCAGAACCCGCTGAGGCATTATATGCGCTTTGGCTGGAAAGAGGGGCGCGACCCTTCCGCGAATTTCAGCACCAACTTTTACCTGCAAAACAACCCGGATGTCCGGCAGTCTGGCACGAACCCTTTGCTCCATTATGTGCGCTTCGGGAAAAAAGAAGGGCGTCTGCCCAAAGAACCGGCGGCGTCCATCCGTCGGCAAGCAAAGCTCCGTCCGTCAAGGCGTGCTTTGTATAACACGCTGCGCCGCTTATACTTTCGCTTGTCGCTAACACCAGCGCAGCGCGCCAGGCTGCGCGGCTTTCTGCTGACCCGCTTTCCTAACCTTCTCCAACGTTCACGCGCCGCGCTCACGCAAAGCCCGGATGTCAGGGGTTTTATCCCGGGCAGCATGGTGGATATAGATACTGTTCCCCGCCTGATTAATTATTCCGGGGAAATCGCGATACATATTCACATTTATTATGAGGATTTGATTTCGGAATTTGCGTCTTATCTGAGCAATATCCCACTTAGGTTCGACTTATTTATCTCCGTCATCACGGAGGCTGCCGCTCAAACCTGCCGAGAAACCTTTGCGGGTCTGCCTGCTCTGCGTAAGCTGACAATTAAAGTTGTGCCAAATCGGGGGCGCGACTTGGGTCCCTTTGTGGTTGCGTTTGGTCCGCAGCTGCGAACTTATGATATCATCGCGCATTTTCATACCAAAAAGTCCCTTTATAACGAGGGCGCGACGGAGGGTTGGCGGGAATACCTGCTGAATCAACTGCTTGGAAGCGGCGATAGAATTCAGCAAATCTTCAGCCTGCTCACCGATGAGACTCCCTTTGGGATGGTCTACCCCCAAACCTATCATTTGGTGCTGTACCAGGCTCACACCTGGCTGGCAAACCGCGCTTTGGCGGAACATTGGGCAGGCGCTTTGGGATTGACGGCTTTACCGCGCGGGTATTTTGACTTCCCGGCCGGCTCCATGTTCTGGGCGCGCGCTGAGGCGCTCGCGCCGCTCTTCGAAGCCGGGATCAGCCTGGAGGATTTCCCTCCCGAGAGTGGACAGACTGACGGCACGCTGGCGCATATGCTTGAAAGAATGCTCGGTGTATGCGCTCTGAATCAGGGCTTTCACCTGGCTATCCTTAAGGATAAAAAATATCCCAGCTGGTCTGCGTGGCGCCTGGATCAAGTTATCCTGCGCAGCTTTGAGAGCGTTAAATCCCTGCTAACAGATGGCCGTGAAAAACTGATCAGCCTGGATGTCTTTGACACACTGCTCTCCAAACCGCTGCTCGATCCGGAATTCACCAAGAAAATTGTGGCGCGCCGCAGCGCGGCTGAGGTCGGAGAACTGTTCCTTAAGTTTCGCGCCGAAGCCGAAGCCCAGGCACGCGCCCAAAAAGGCGCGGACGTCGGCTTGGATGAGGTTTACGCGCGCCTGGGAGAACTGACACAGCTTGGCGCCGAAGAATTAGCTGGCTTGCGCGAACTCGAGGAATCCGTGGAAGTATCAAGCGTCCGCCCGCGCGAAGAAGGCCTTGGGCTGTTTCGTTCAGCGCTTGCCACAGGCCGGCCGGTTGCCCTGATTACGGATACCTTTTTGCCCAAAAAGACGGTGGAGGGCATGCTGACCAAGGCGGGTCTGAAAGGCTGGGATAAGCTGTTTGTTTCCAACGCCGAAGGTGCGCGGAAAGATAGCGGCCAGCTTTTTGAATATGTGCGCAAGTGTTATCAAATCGCGCCTGAAGACCTGGTAATCCTGGGCGATAACGAACGTTCCGATATTCAAATCCCCTGGGAGCAAGGGTCGCGGGCAGTACCGGTGCTGCGGCCGGTGGAGATGGCGCGGGGAAACCCCCGCCTGGCTGAGCTGGTGGATCAGGTTGAAAAGCGGAACGACCTGGACGAGGCGCTGACTTTGGGGCAAGTCATCCTGCATAATTATTCGCAAATCTGCCACCCTGGGTATGACTCTGTCAGTTTATTCGCGGTGAGCCCGCAGAATTGGGGCTACAGCCTGGTGGGACCCCTGCTGGTGAGCTTTTCTCATTGGCTGTTCGAACAAGCCCGCGCGGATGGAATTGACTGCCTGCATTTTCTCTCCCGCGAAGGAAAAATCATGAAGGCTGTCTACGATGCCTGGGTGGAAGGTCTTCCCGGCGCGCCGCGCTCACAATATGCCGTGCTCTCACGCCGCTGCAGCAGCATGGCAGCCCTTTCCTCATTTGAAGAAATCGTTGATATTGCCAAAACCAACTACTTCACGAACACTTTTGGCAAAATGGTCCAGACGCGATATGGCATTAGCCCCAGCCAGGAAAAATGGCAGGAAGTGCGGTCTTTATCCGGATATTCCGCGGATACCTTGATAGAAATACAAAACAAAAATATCGGCAACTTGAGAGAAGCCTTGCGGAGCCTGGAACCTGAAATTATGCGTCAGTCCCAGGCGGAGCAGGATGCTATGCGTTTGTATCTGCGAAGCGCTGGCTTCCCTGAGGATAGCAAGCCTGCCGTTGTGGATGTGGGCTATGGAGGGACTGTCCAGGGGCATCTGAACAAAATCCTTGAAAAACCGGTGCACGGGTATTACTTGATGACCGAAGACCGCGCTCGCGCGGTCATCAAGCGCTATGGCGTACGACTTCGCGCCTGTTTTATTGACCAGATAGACACAACGGTCAGCCTGCCTCTCCTGTTTTGGCGCAGCTTTGACCTGGAGAAGCTGCTCAGCTCCAATGACCCGCAAATTGAATACTACGAAATGGAAGCGGGCCAGGTGGTCGGGCATTACCGCCCGTTGGCTGATGAGGAATTGGCGGCATCTGAAATCAGGAATCAAATTCAGGCTGGCGCGCTGCAGTACACAGCGGACCTGCGGGAAATTCGCCAAACCCTGCTGCCCGACTTTCGCCCATCCTGCTTCGTGGCAACTTCTCTGTTGCATGCTTTCCTGACCAATCAGTCAGCCGCGGAAATAACGCTGCTTTCCAGCATCGTCCTGGATGACTATTACTGCGGTCGGGATTTGGTCGCCTGAAGCCCCCGGCAAGAAGACCACTGCTTACTTTTTCAGCAAGCGTCCTAACAAGCGATTAAACGCGCGCAGCGGGCGGGTCAGCTTCCAGCTGCGGCTGTTGGCGTATCCGACAACCTCATCCCGCAGGGCTTCAAGCTGAATTTCTTTCCCGACCAATGCGGTTTGCAAGCTTTCCAGTTGTAGATTAATGCTTTGAAGTTCCTTTCGCTGGGCTTCATGCAGCCTGGAATAACGGCTGTTGGTCAAGCCGCGCAGTTCTTCCAGCTGCAGCGCCGCCGCCGCCAGCGCGGATTCAATCGGGCTCGCGCTTTCCGGTGTTTTCGCTCCCACGCGGGCGATTTCACCGTAGACTTGCTGCCATTCCTGTGCGTGGTCTTGCGTCAGCCACTGCCGGCGGATATCTTCCTGGGCGCGCGCGGCCATCCGCAAACACAAAGCCGGGTCTTCAATCAGCGCCCCGAGTTTGCTCTCCCAGCTCTGCGCGTCTTCCGCCAGGAAGCTGTTTTCGCCGTCCCGCACAACGGCAGCGAAGGACGGCAGCGCAGCATATACCCCGGACAGCGCCAGCGCGGAGTACTCCAGGAACTTAATCGCGCTTTTGCAGCGGTTGAAGACGTTATCCTGCAGCGGCGCGAGCGCGATATCCGCTTCTATCCGGAGGAATTCCAGTTGAAACTGGCGGTAATCAAAGCTTTGCACCGCCTGGTATTCCACCTGCGCGAGCTCCGCCAAGTCCTCGGGCGGGTGAGCGCCAAAAAAGACAAAGCGCACCCGGCTGCCGTAACGCCTGGCGGTATTGCGCAGTGCTTCGGCGATGCCTTCCAGGTCGGGGGCATGCGTGGGGGTGCCCATGAATAAGATGCACACCGGCCTATCCGCCGGGCGTAAGGCGGGCGTGCGGAACTGCCACAAGTCCGCGTCCAGATAATTGGGCAGCACAAACACATGCGGGTTGAATGGGAGCAGCTCTTGCTTCAGTTCGGGGGTGGTCACGGTCAGGGCATCTGCGCTGAGCAGGGCATGCAGTAATGCCGGTAGGCTGTCGGCGTAATCTCCGGCCAAACGGTCCGGATGGTCGGGGGGCAGCGCGAGCAGGTGGTCATCCAGGTCCATGACCACCGGAACCCCTCTCGCACGCGCTTCGGTAAGCACGGATTGGTAAGCCTTGAAGTGGCGAGAAAAATCGCGTTGGAAGCAGACCAGATCAGTGCCGGCTATACGCTCCAACTTTGGTTCGCCTTCCTCCACGCCAGGAATAATCTCAATGCCGGCTTCTTTTAGCGGGGATATGAAGCGGTATAACTCCAGCGCGGATTCAATCTGGCTGTAGGTGAAAAAGGTGACGCGTTTTACTGGCATATTGGCTCCTGCCTGGATGTACTCTGTCACTATTTATTATAGCCGGACCTTCGAGCCTGCCTGTGCGTCAGCGAATTTCGGGTGGCTTTTTCAGAGCCTGGTTGACCGCGATGGCGCGGCGGACAAAGCTGGTAAATTCGTTCCCGGTCAGCGCTTCAAGGCTAGCGTCCAGCGCTTTGGTCCATGTGATTTCGCGCGCGTTCAGCCCGCGCATAATTCCATTAATGCGCCCGCCAAATTGTTCTTCGCTGAACCGGGTGCGAGCGAAATGGAAGCCGTTTTCTCCCAGCCGCGCGCGTAAATCAGGATCTTTCATCAGGCGCTCAATGCGTTCCGCCAGCGCGGGGATATCCCCAACGGGGTAGAGCAGCCCGGTCTCGCCGTCCGTTATCATCTCTGGGCTGCCGCCCGAAGCCGACGCGATAACGGGCTTTTTTAACTGCATTGCTTCCAGGGATACCCGCCCGAGCCCTTCCATGCGCGAACATACCAACACCGCATCGGCTTGATTTGTAAGCGCGGGCATTCGCTGCTGGAAGGGAAGTATTCTGGCAATCCCTTCCAACCCAAACGATTGGATTAAAGTCTCCAGACGAGCTTTGAATTCCTGGTGGGCGCCGCCGGGCATCAGCAGTTCCAGCGGCCCAAGCCCATGCTCCCGCAAAATTTTCAGCGCGCGCACGGCGTCTGCCTGCCCCTTCCCCTCGGAGATGGTACCAGCCAACAGGAGTTTGAACGCCTGCGGATTCTGAAACCCCGGGGCATCCGAATCCGCAATAAGGTCTTCGGCTGTGGGTGGCGGGATGTAGCGGTACACAGTCTCCACTTTCGGCGGGTTCATTCCGGGGAAAAGCACGTTCTGGATGGCTTTGGAGCGGGTGAGCACGCACTCCGAGCTTTGGGCAATAAACTCCAGGCTCTTTTCCAGGCCAAGCTGGAACAGCAGCCCGTGGTCAAGGACGCCAAATTCGTTCACCAGCCAGATGTGCGGTTTGTCCAGTAAGAAGGCAGCCGCCGCCCCCCAGGGCAGCACCATGGTATTGGTCAGAATCACGTCTGGATGCAAATCCTTGAGCATTTGTATATTCTCGCGCAGCCAGCTGCCAGTGAACGCCAGATTGGCAGGGTTGCGGTCCAGTTCCTCCTGCGAAAGCGCGCACCACCAGCTGGTGGGAGCGATGATGGTCCGCGCACCAGCTTTCTGCAGCTCTGATTCCAGCGCGCCCACGCCGGGCAGCACAACCGTACAGCGTGTGTGGTAGTACGAGCTAAGTTCGCGTACCAGCTCCACCAGGCTGCGTTCCGCGCCGCCCAACCCGCTGCTGTGGGTAAAGATCAACGCGTTCATTGTTCCGACTGGCGCAGGCGGCTCGCTTTCCCCGGTGCTAAGCTGGGCTGGAGCAGCCGGGGTTTGCGCGAGCTCAGGCGTGAGCGCCATTTCCCGAAAAACCTCATCGGACAGGCGGCCAAAGTACTCTCTGTCGTACCTGCCCTCTAGGACGACGCGTTCCGCCAAGCGCCTATCCCATTCCCCTGGAGAGAGAATGCCAAAACCCGTCCTCGGATAGAAAGTCATTTCAGCAAAGTACACGCGCCCTTTGCACAGAAAAAAGTCAACACGGACAAAAGGAAAGCCTCTGCCCAGTTTCTCAGCCAATTCCATCATCAGGTCCGTCTGCGGGGGGCGCTCGGTGAAACCAATATGCGGCGGGACGTTGATGGAATATTGCAGCCGTTCCCATTCCGGCATCATGTGGATGGAAGTGTTTCGCTCTTCAAAACGGTTATAAATATACTGGACTTCGCACACTTTGCCATTCGTGACGTGAATCTTACAGTCCGGCGGGATGCCCCCGCCCTCGTCCACCAGCAGTTCCTCCACGACAAGCTTGGGCCTATTTCCTTTGTAGCACCACTCCCGAAAGCGACCGTAATAATCGTATTGCATCCAACCGTCCGCTTCCCAGGCGGCTTTCTCCCAATCAAAGCTGTCTTTATCCCTGCAAATGATGGTGAACCCGGAGCCGTGGTTAGCCTTAATCACAAATTGGCTTGGGAGTTTGTCTCGCGGAATATCAGCAAAACGGTCGTACACCCCTATCAAGGGCACAATATACGTACTACCGATGATATCCCCCACAAATTTTTTCGCCGCAGCCTTGTCGGCAAGTATGTGCATGATGGGATTGCGGAAAACAAGCTTGTAAATTTGGAGTTTTTCCATAAAACGGGTCGGCGCGCGAAAGTCAATGGGATTCCCAAACCGGCGGATGTAATCTTCCTGAATAGCGCGTATGTCCGCCTTAAGTTCTGCCTCGCGCGCTGCGCCGTATGGGGAGCGCCCTTCCGCCCGGCCGAATTCAAGGTAATGCACCAGCGGATTGACACCGGCGGCGCGCACGTCCGGGTTGCTCTCCAGGTAACCCAGGCTGTCAAACTTAGGGCCCGGGCTGCGCCCTTCCAGACCGCCGTAGAGCAAATAATGCCGGAGAGGGTCTGCGTCCCGGGCGGTCACGTCCGGGTTGTTCTGTCGGTACCAAAAAGGGTCAAAGTAACCGGAATTGCGCAGGAGCGTCAGGTCGTCAGTCAACACCCCCGGGCAGAGCCGGGCTGCCAATCTGCGGGCTTTTTGGCGCAAAGATAGCAAAGCTTGCATAGATTTCCTCGAATACGATTTTCCGCGAGCCCTATCAGGCGCAGGCACCGCACGCGCGTTGCCGCTGGCGCTCAGGCGTTTTCCATTGCCAGCTTCAGCGCGGTCTGCCAGGGAGGCAAACGCAAGCCAAACACGCGTTCCAATTTGCTGCAGTCCAGAACGGTAACCAACGGACGCGCCGCCGGCGAAGGGAATTCCCCGCTGCTGGCTGGTAAAAGCTCACGGACTATTTGTTCATCCCGGCGCGGATCGCGCTTCAGGATTTCCTGCGCCCAGGCGTAGCGGCTGCAGGCGCCGTCGCCCGCGCAGTGGTATACCCCTGCGCGTTCCGCCAGCCAGGTAAACGGGTCGGCGCCAACCCCAGCCAAAAGCAGCGCGGTCAGTTCAGCCAACATACGCGCTGAGGTTGGCCCGCTGATTTGGTCGTCCACCACGCGCATAACTTCCTGCTGGCGCGCCCACTGCAGCACTTTGGTCACGAAGCCGCCCTGGCGCATGGAGTAGACCCAACTGGTGCGCAGGATAAGCACTGCCCCGCCCGCGGATATGACCGCTCGGTCACCCGCCAGCTTGCTTTGCCCATACACATTTAACGGCGCGGGCTCGTCGCTTTCCAGGTAAGGGCTGCCTTTCGCGCCGTCAAAGACATAATCGGTGGAGTAATGCACCAATGGTACGCGCAAGCGCAAGGCTTCTTCCGCCAGGACTGCCGGCGACTGGGCGTTCACGCGGAATGCCAGCTCACTTTCAGTCTCCGCCCGGTCCACAGCGGTGAAAGCCGCCGGGTTGACAATCAGGTCCGGCTGCGCCTCACGCACGAGCCGGCGCAGCGCTTCGGGTTTGCTGAAGTCTGCCTGTGGGTAATCCAGCGCCAAAACTTCCCCGTGCGGGGCCAGCGCGCGCTGAAGCTCCCAACCCAGCTGGCCGCCGCGGCCAAACAGCAGGATTTTTCTCACGCCTGAAGTCCATTCACAAAGCGCAGCAGGTATTGCCCATACTCATTTCCAGCCAATTCCTGCGCGGCTCGCGCCAGCTGCGCTTTATCTATAAAGCCCATCCGGTAGGCAATTTCTTCCACGCAAGAAATCATCATTCCCTGCCGGTCTTCCACGGCCTGCACAAACATGGCAGCCTGCAGCAGGCTTTCGTGCGTGCCGGCGTCCAGCCATGCCACACCCCTGCCCAGGACCTTCACCTTCAGATTGCCCTCTTCCAGGTAGCGCCGGTTAATATCTGTGATTTCAATTTCACCGCGTGGGGAAGGTTTCAACTCCTCCGCGAAACGCACCACACGGCTGTCATAGAAATAAATGCCCGGTACAGCGTAGTTTGAGCGCGGACGCGCCGGCTTTTCTTCCAGGCTGACCGCCTGGCGGTTTTCGTCAAATTCCACCACGCCATAGCGCTCAGGGTCGCGCACAGGATACGCGAACACTACCGCCCCATGCTCAGTCGCAGCTGCCTCACGCAGCACCTGCGGAAGCCCATGCCCAAAAAAGATGTTATCGCCCAGAATCAGGCAGACGCTCTCGCCCGCCAGAAACTCCTTGCCAACCAGAAAAGCATCCGCCAGGCCGCGCGGAACGGGCTGCACAGCGTAAGTGAACGCCAAGCCCCACTGCGAGCCGTCGCGCAGCACGCGTTGATACAGAAATTGCTCTTCCGGCGTGGTGATAACCAAAATTTCCCGGATACCAGCCAGCATAAGCATGGACAAGGGATAATAAATCATTGGTTTATCATAGACCGGCAGCAGCTGCTTGCTGACCGCCATGGTGAGTGGGTAGAGCCGCGTGCCCTTCCCGCCTGCCAGAATAATCCCTTTCATGGTCAACCCTTCCTGTTCATGTAATTCTTCTGCACCCAACTGCCGTAATCCGAGTTCCGGGTGATAGTTTGCACCCATTCCGGGTGTTCCAGATACCAGGCGACGGTATCCCGCAAGCCTTGTTTAAGCGAGTGTTTGGGCTGCCAACCGAGTTCATCCCGGATTTTGGCAATGTTGATGTCGTAACGCCGGTCGTGCCCCGGACGGTCCGCCACATAGCTGATGAGCCTCTCGTGCGGGGCCCATGGTGAGCGCGGTAGAAGTTCGTCCATTATCTGACAGATTGTGCGCACGATTTCTATGTTGGGCGGCTGATTGTCGCCCCCCACGCAGTAAGTTTCGCCAACCTGCCCGCGGGTGACAACCTGCCAGATGGCTTCGCAGTGGTCATCCACGTACAACCAGTCGCGGATTTGCATACCGTCGCCGTAGACCGGCAGCGGTTTGCCGTTCAGCGCGTTCAGAACCATCAGCGGAATCAGTTTTTCCGGGAACTGGCGCGGTCCGTAGTTATTGGAGCAGTTGCTGATGCTGACAGGCAGCCCGTACGTGATGTGATACGCTCGCACGAAATGGTCGCTGGAAGCTTTGGACGCGGCATAAGGTGAGCGCGGCTGGTAGGGGGTGCGCTCCTCAAAAGGCGGCTCCTCACGGGTGAGCGTTCCAAAGACCTCATCCGTGGACACATGGTGAAAGCGCGCCTGTTCCAGCGGCATCGTTTTATCCACCAGCCAGGCTTTGCGCGCGGCTTCCAACAGGCTGAATGTGCCCAACACGTTGGTTTGCACGAATGCGCCCGGATCATGAATGGAACGGTCCACATGCGTTTCAGCGGCAAAATGCACGACGGTATCAAACGCGTGTTGCGTGAAGAGCTGGTCCAGCAGGGCGCGGTCGGCGATGTCGCCCTGCACAAAATTGTGGCGGGCAGGGTCGGGCAGGTTTTGCAGGTTTTCCAGGCTGCCGGCGTAGGTGAGCGCGTCCAGGGTCACAATGCGGACCTCCGGCTCCGCGCCCAGCAGATAATGCACAAAATTGGAACCAATGAAGCCGGCTCCGCCGGTTACCAGCACGCTGTGGGGTTTCCGGGATGCGGGGGAACTACCATCTTGCTCTTGCGCTTTCGGGTTGTGCTTCATAAGTCCTCCGAATTCGTAAAATCAGGCCAACCGACAGGATAGGTTTCCGCGTCTGCGAGGCAGGGATTATGCGCATCCTTAACGGAGAGCTGCGGTTTTTTGCCCTCCGGCAGTGGCCATTGGATGCCAATGGCAGGGTCGTCCCAGCGCAGTCCGCGTTCCCACTCCGGAGCGTAGTAATCCGTGGTTTTGTATAAGACTTCCGCCCATTCGCTGAGCACGTAAAATCCGTGCGCGAAGCCGGGCGGCACCCACAGCTGCTGCTTGCTCTCCGCGGATAGGCGCACGCTGGTCCAACGTCCAAAATAAGGAGAGCCGCGGCGCAGGTCCACCGCCACATCAAATATTTCGCCCGCCACCACGCGCACCAGCTTGCCTTGCGCCTGACGGATTTGGTAATGTAAACCGCGCAGAGCGCCCCCCCGTGAGCCCGAGTGATTGTCCTGCACAAATTGGTAATGTCCACAGACCGTTTCAAACACGTCCTGTCGGAATGTCTCTGTAAAAAAGCCGCGCTGGTCGCAGTGCACTTGCGGGGTCAGCAGTAAGACATCGGGAATGGAGGTGGGTTCAAAGCGCATTTTATTGGCTGCTTTCCCGATAGGCCTGTACCACCTGGGCGGGTTCTCCCAACATTTGCAGTTCGCCGCGGCTAAGCCAGGCCACCCGCTGGCACATCTCCTGGATTTTGTTCAGGTTGTGCGAGACAATCAGCACGGTGGTGCCCCGCTTCTGGAAGTCCTGAATCAGGTCGTTGCTCTTTTTCTGAAAGGATTCATCCCCCACGCTGAGAATTTCGTCCACAATTAAGATTTCCGGGATATGCGCGGTGGCGACGGCAAAACCAAGCCTGGCATACATACCGGAGGAATAGGTGCGCACCGGCGCTTCAATAAATTCGCGCAGCTCAGCAAAGTCAACAATGCTCTCAAAGACCGCGTCCATCTCAATCCGGTTGTACCCCAGCAGCGCGCCGTTCAGATACACATTCTCCCGCCCGGAAAGCTCGGGGTGGAAGCCCGCGCCCAGCTCCAGCAGCGGCGCAATCTTACCATAGAGCGCCACGCGCCCCTTGGTCGGGCGCAGCACGCGTGAGATAACCTTGAGCATCGTGCTCTTCCCCGCGCCGTTGTTGCCAATAATACCGAAGACCTCTCCGCGGTTAATGGTCAGGCTCACGTTGTTCAGCGCGAGGAATTTCACGAAATCCAGGCGGCGCTGCATGGCGCGAATGGCATATTCCTTAAAAGTGCCGATGCGCTCCTTGGGCACGCGATATTGCACGCTGACGTTCTCCAAAACCACAACGGGTTCTGGCGCGGTGGAGAAATTTCGCGGGCTTTCTTTGACGTCAGACGCGGTAAGCATATTCATCCGATTTTGAGGTGAAAAAGAGCCAGCCGAAAATCAGGAAGCTGACAGACCACGCCAGGGCGGGTAAGACCTCTGCGAAGGTCGGCAGCCGTCCGGCATAAATGGGCAGGCGGAACATTTTTAGCATCCAATACATCGGGTTAATCCGATACAAGCTCAGAAAGCGTTCGGGGATAATATCCTCGGGATAGATGATGGGGGTCAGATACATCCAGGCGGTCAGGAGAATCTGATACATCTCCGCCACGTCCGGGAAGTAAATCGCCAGGGCGGAAAGCATAAGCCCGAAACCAAGCGTGAACGCGGTCAGCAGCAAAAAAGACACGGGAAGAAACAACATTGTCAGCGGGATGGTCATACCGGTAATCAGCATTACCAGCGTGAGCGGTACGAGCCCGATGACCAGGTTCACCAGCGCTGTGCCAATCGCGGAGACGCCAAAAATGGTGCGCGGCAGGTATATCCGCTGCATCAGGCTGCCCCCCCAAATCAGACCAACCATGGCGGCATTCGTGCCTTGCGAGAAGAAATTCCACACAATCAGACCGCTGAGGATATACACCGGATAAGATTCCACGGAGTTAAACAGGTTGGAAAACACGAGGGTCATAATTAGCATCGTGCCCAGCGGGTTGAGCATCGTCCAGGCGACCCCCAGGACAGAGCGTTTGTAGCGCGCCACCAAATCCCGCCGGATGAGCTGGAATAACAAAAAACGGTAATGCCGCAGTTCGCGCAATTCCGAAAGCGCGGGTATCGCGTGCGCGGCAGAATCGTAAATTGGTTTGGCTGGATTGCTCAATACAGGATCCTTGCTTGCCTCGGTTATTCCTAAATTATAATACACCCATAGCTTATGAAAAAACCTCTCATCGAACCCAAGGCGCCTCCGGATGCCGCGGCTGAGCCCTTCTTTTCTGTTGTGATGCTCTACTGGAACAGCGGGCGCTTCCTTGCCGAGGCACTGGATGGGTTGGAGCGGCAAACCTGCAAAGATTTTGAGCTTATCCTGCTGGATAACAGCTCGCCGGAACCGCTTGACGATGCCGTGCTCGCCCGATATCCAAGCCTTCCGCTCACGGTTTTGCGCTCAGAAAGCAATCTTGGCTTTGCCGGGGGCAATAACCTGGCAGCCCGTTCCGCGCGCGGGGAATATCTGGTTTTGTTGAACGCGGACGCATTCCCCGAGCCGGAATGGCTGGCTGAGCTTTGGCGTGCCGGGCAAGAACACCCGGGCGCTTGCTTTGCCTCACGCCAGTTGCTGGCAAATGACCCAACCCGTCTGGATGGGGAGTGGAATGTTTATGCCGCCAGCGGGCTGGCGTGGCGCAAATCCCACGGGCAGCCGCTCGCGAAGGCCCACCCAACCGAACGCGAGGTCATCAGCGCCTGTGCCGCTGCCAGCGCCTATCCCTTGTCTGCTTTCCAGGAAGCCGGAGGGTTTGATGAGGATTTCTTTGCTTATATGGAAGACGTAGACCTGGATCTGAGGCTGCGTTTGCTTGGGTACCCGTGCCGCTACCTTCCGCGGGCGGTCGTCCGGCATGTAGGCTCCGGCAGCACCGCCGTGCGCGGTGAATTTTCCATGCGGCTTTCGCACAGAAACCTCATCTGGACATACGTTAAGAATATGCCGGGCGCGTTTTTCTGGCTGCTGTTGCCCGCGCACTTGCTTGTGAACCTTGCCTACTGCCTGGCAGGCGCGCTCACCGGGCGCGGGAAGCTCATCGCGCGCGCCAAATGGGAAGCGCTGCAAGGTCTGCCGGCAGCCTGGCAGAAACGCCGTCAGATTCAGCAGAGCAGACGCCTTTCCGCGGCGCGTTTTGCCCGTTTGTTGGAGTGGAACCCCCTCGCGCCGCTCATCAAGCTGTGGTTCAGGTAGAGCCTCGAAATGCCGCCTCCGCCCATACCGAGGCTGATACCGGTTGATGTTCCGCGGCTGAAAGGCTGGCTTTTTGAGGCAAGCCGGCGCGCCTCACTTTTCAAGTTAGACACAGGGCAAGCTGAGCCGCGCAGAATGTTAATTATGGTAGATAAAGCTATTTATCGCGCGGATTCAGCCTGAAAGCTGAGAAAAGCACACCCGCCAAAGCTCACCGGATTACGTGTTGAGCAGCGGGAGCAATGGAAGGAGAAACACCATGAACAAACCTGAAAACCGCTACTTCGCGTTAACAAAGGCGCCCGCTTTTCATCGGGCGCCCAGTTTGAGCGAGGCGCAGAATTTCGCTGGAGAAGAGGGCTACGTTTGGCTTGACTATATTGATCCGACCGCTGAATCCCTGGCTGAGTTGGAAAGCAGGCTTGGCATCCACCCTCTTTCTATTGAGGACTGCCTGAATGGCGACCAGCTTCCAAAACTTGACCTTTTTCCGGGTTATTCGTTTATGACTTTTACAGTTTTTGAACGAACCCCGGATGGGCTCAGCGCGCGGGAATTGGGAATATTCATCAGCAAACGCTACCTGATAACCGTCAGCAGCCGGGATTTGAATGATAGTCCGGTGTTGGCAACCTTGGAAGCCGCCATCGCGCGGGAATTGGACACCCTCTGTCAGGGTCCTTCGTATTTGCTGCATCTGGTAATGGATATGATTGTGGATCACAAGCTTGCCGCGGTTGAGGATGTTGAGGAACGCCTGGATGCGGATGAAGACGCGATCCTCAAGGATCCTGCCAACTACAACCTGGGCTCGCTGCTGGATTCCCGGCGGGATTTGCAGGTCATCCGGAAATCACTTTTCCATGAACGCGAACTCGTCGGCAAACTGGTCCGTAAAGACAGCCTCTTCCTGGCGGAGGGCTCCCTGATTTATTTTCGGGATATATACGACCACTTATCCAAGTATTACGAAATCGCCGAGACATCCCGGGAACAAGTGACCAGCCTGATGGAAATTCATTTGTCGCTCATCAGCAACAATATGGCGGAGGCGTCAAACCGCACCAATGCGATTATGCGTCGGCTGACCCTGATAACGACTATCTTTATGCCGCTCACGCTGATTTCAGGCATCGGTGGCATGTCGGAATTCACGATGATGGTGGGTTCCGAAAACTGGCGGCTGGGATATCTGATTTTATTCATCGTCATGCTCGTGGTCGGGGTGGTCAATTACATCCTCTTGCTGCGGATGGAGCGAAGTACGGAGCGGGAATTCTCAAATTCCCGTTGAGTATCTGCCGCGCGGAAAAGCGGCCGATTGGCTGGCAAAGAAGGGGATGATTTCCCCCGCTGGCGACGGGTCAGGCTGGATTGTCCTCTTCCGGGATATTCTTCGCGCGGGCTGCTTCCAACAGGCGCAGCGCCGACTCTAGGTCCATCGGCGTATTCAGCAGGCCCAGCATTTCCTCCCAGGTTTTCGCAGCTTCAATTTCAGCCCATTGAACCAGAAAATCAGCGTAGGCGGCCGCCCTCATTTCCCGGCGGGAGTTCTGGAAAGCCAACAGCCCGGGCAGAAGGCGTTTGAGCGGCCTGTCGCTGCCAAAATAATTCACAATGCGGGCGCGTTCTTCTTCAATAAAGGCCGGAATGAACTGAACCCACACATCCAAATCGTGAATCAAACCCAGCTGGTCCTGCAGTTTTCGGCTGGTTGAAATATACGGCTTCAGGCGGCCGCCAAACAGGTCGTCGAAAGCCTCCAGACCGTAACGCAGCCGCTTGGCGCTGATGCGCATGGCATGCAATTCCGTCACGTTCGCGGGGTCGCTGATATAGGGCACATGCCCCAGCAGGTCTTTCAGGCAGGCTTGAACGCTCTCAAACGCGAGTTGATACAGCGCGGGGGAATAAAGGTAAACGCTCTCAGCCGCCGCGAGGAAAGGCGCGTACCAGGCGTTCAGCCGAGCCAGCAGTTGGTCCTGTTCCAGCCGGTCCATTGCGCTGATTACGTGCTGCTGGGCTTCAGCGCGCTTCTGAGACAAGCGCAGCAGCAAACGCTTCAAGCCCGGGAGTTGACCGGGTCGGTTAAATTCAAGCTCCGCCGCCTGAATGACCTCAAGCTGAACGTCAAGGTCGCGCGCTTCGCCCAGCGCCCGGGTCACTTGCCGCACGTCGCGGTAAATTTCCTTGTAGTCTTTGTTGGAAAAACAGCTTCTGAAGATGCTGAGCGCGCTGCGCATACGGCGCGACGCCACGCGCATGCGGTGGATATATTCAATATCGTCAGCCTTGCGCACCCCTTCCATTTCCGCCGCCATGGCAGCGCTGTGCCGGCTGATAGTCTTTGCCCCGTAAACTGTTACCGCGTCGACACTTGCGTTCATGTTTTCCGTTCCTTTCGCTCACAGGAGCAAACAGGGCTGTTCAGTTGTGAAAGCCGTTTCTTTATTTGGGTTTTTTCGCCTTGGTCAGCCGGTTGTAGAGCAGTTCCAGGATTTGGGTTTTCAACTCCTCAAAAATCACATCCGATTTTTGATTGGCGTCAACCGTGACAAAATTGTAGGTCAATGCCAGCTCATCAAATTCCCGGGTGAGCAAGTTCTGATACGCCATGAAGCTGTCGTACAAATTATCCGCCAGATGCAGGTCCATGCCGGCTTCCCAGTAATTAAGCCCGCGTCCGTGGATGAGGCGCTGCACCAGCACAGGCACATCCGCCTTCATATAGAGAACAAGATCGGGCTTCAGGGCGATGCCGTACAGCTGGCGGGACCAGGATTTTTCCACGCCCCGGATCGCGTCCCGCGCCAAAACAGAATAAAAGTACCGGTCAGAAAGGACGATAAAACCGGCTTGCAGCGCGGGAATAATTAAATTCTCAAGGCGGTCAGCAAAATCCGCCAGATAAAACAGGCTTAACGTTAACGGGCCCAGGGTGTGGCCGCTCTTCGCCGCTTCCAGGCCGGTCGCGGTCAGCATGGAGCGGGTGAGACCGGTATCGGAGACGGCATAGCCTTCGTCTTCCAACCAGCGGCGCAGCCGTTTGATTTGCGTGGATCTGCCGACGCCGTCAGTCCCTTCCAACACAATCAGTTTGCCTGGCAGCTGCTGAATATCCCGATAAGGAAAACCTGCGCCGTAGAAGTTCGCGCCTTTCATGATTTGCCTCCTTTTTTTGCGGCGGGTTGGGCGCCCTTCGCAGACTCATCGGGCTTATTTGGGTTGGGTAAGCCTGTCCATCCGCGCAAAACCTTCTTGATAAGCGCGCGCACTTTTTTCTGTTGTTCTTTCACCGGCGCTGTCCCGTCAATCAAGGTCAAGCCGAACTCGTCCGCCATCTGGTCGTATTGGTCCAGGATTCGTCCCTGGAAGAGCTTAAAGCTTTCGTTGATGTTATCGGAAAGGTTCAGGTCCATCCCGGCTTCGTAGTATTTCAGGCTGGCGCGGGCTGCCGTGATGCGCTCTACCGCCACATCCAGCGGAACGCGGAAGTATAGGGCGGCGTCTGGTTTGATGGCGAATGAATACATGTTGCGCACCCACTCAGGGTCCACCCCGCGGGCAACATCCCGGGCAAAGGCGGTGAACACGTAGCGGTCTGCCAGCACAATCGCCCCCGCTTTCAACAGGGGGTAGATGCTGTTTTCCCACCGGTCGGCAAAGTCCGTGCAATGTAAAATGCTGAAGGTGGTAGGGGTAAAGGTTTTTTCTTTCTTGGCAGCCTTGGTGGTGCTTTTGACCAGGGGAGAGCTGTTCCATTCGCTGAAGAAGACGGAATAACCCTGGGATTGCAGCCATTTGTAGAGCAAATCAATCTGGGTTGATTTACCTGAACCGTCGATGCCCTCAACGACGATTAACTTGCCTTTCGTTGTATTTGGTTTTAACACAGCTGGCTCTCCTTATAAAAAACACATCAAACACGCGGGGGAAGAAGAGCAGAAATGAGCCGCGCTCCCACCCGGCGCAGATATCGGTAACTACTCACATTATAAAAGAAACGCCTGGATATTGCGAAACGCTTATTCAGTCCTCAGGCATTTCCACTTCATCATCCGTGCTGTCCAACTCGAGCATTTCACCGGTGGCGATGAAAATAATCCGTTCGCAAATATTGGTTGCCCGATCAGCCGTGCGTTCAAGGTTGTGGATGACCCGTACAATCTGATTGGCGCGGTCAATTGAACCCGGATCTGCGACCATGCTCTGGATAATCTCATGATAAATTCGTTTATAAAGCTCATCGACCTGGTCGTCGTCTATCGGTATTTTCCTGGCAGTTTCCAGGTCTTCTGTGATGAACGCCTCAAGCGCGCGGTGCAGCATGCTCACCGCCAAATCCGCCATGTCAGAGATTTCCTGGATGGGTATCCGCGTTTCCTGATTGGCGAGTTCCACCGCCACTTTGGCTATCCCCTTGGCGTAATCACCGATGCGCTCCAGTTCGGTGATAAGCTCCAGCTCTGCCGCCAGCAAGCGCAAATCCCGCGCCATGGGGGAATGCGTGGCAAAGAGAAGCAGAATGCGGTTTTCTATCGCGAAGCGTTTATCATTGATTGCCGCGTCGTTGCGGATGATAGCCTTTGCCGCGGCGGCGTCGCGCGATTTTAGGGTTTCGACCGAGTTTAAGACTGCCTGCTCAACCAGGTTTCCAAGCAGCAGCGTCTCATCCTGAACAAGACGAATTTCTCGATCCAATGTGTTGCGGGTGGTCATATCGTCATTCCTCTGAAATAATTTTTGTAAACCTATTGTACGCTAATGCACGCGGTTTTTCACCTCAAGGCAACGCTCTCGGGTACGGTTGTTAATTCCGGGCTGGTCAGGCTTTTTTCTTTTTAAAATCTCAGAAAAAAAAGGGCTGTCGAAGCGGTTGTTTCGCCGCGGCTCGCCCTGACTGACTGTCATCCGGAAGCGATGGGGATGGTGAAAAACAGACTGCTGCCTCTTCCCTCTTCGCTCTCCGCCCAGAGATAGCCGCCGTGCGCCTCGACCATATGCTTGCAGATAGACAAGCCTAAGCCGGTTCCGCCCCCGGAACGCGCCCGGTCCACTTTATAAAAACGCTCAAAGATGCGCTTAAGGTCCTTTTGCGGAATGCCCTCGCCAGTATCGCGCACCATGAAGACCACCATGTTTTCATGGATCCAGCTGCCCAGGCTGATACGCCCCCCTGGGGGGGTGAATTTTATCGCGTTGTGCAGCATATTGATAAACACCTGCGCGATGCGATCCGGGTCGGCAAATACCAGTGGTAAATCCCGGCTGCATTCCAAGGACATGCTCAGGCCGGCGCGTTCAGCCGGAAGCAGCATGCGCTCATAAGGCTTAATCATCAGGTCGCAGGGATGAATACGCTGAAACTCAAAATTGACCCGGCCGGCTTCTATGCGCGAAAGTTCCAGAAGTTCGTTTACCAGAAAGGTCAGGTTGTCCACTTCGGTGTCCATGCGCACGATAAAACGCCGTGCGGCGGGCGGGTCTTCCAGCGCGCTTTCCAATAACGTTTCGCTCAGGGCTTTCAAACTTGCCAGCGGGGTGCGCAGTTCGTGGGAAATGTTGGACATGAAATCTTTCCGCACAATTTCCAGGCGGTGGAGCTGTGTCAGGTCCTGAAACAGAAGCATGGAGCGGCCTGGAAGTTGGTTTCCCAGCGGAATGCCGATGACTTGAAGGAATTTATGCCCGGCCCACATGTCCAGCGTCATAGTTTTTTGTTCACCCGCCTTGGTGGAGGTCCATAAGTCCACCAGCGCGTGATGGCGAATTACCTCGATGACCGACCGCCCCAAAGCTTCGGCTTTGTCAAATCCAAAGAGCTTCTCCCCGGCGGCATTCAAAAGCTGGACGCGGTCATCATGGTTGGCAATCAAGACCCCATCGGTCATCTGCGCGAGAACCGTGGACAACATTACCTGTTCGGTGGAGAGCGCAGAAATCTGCCCTTCAACCTTCGCGGCGGTTTCTTCCAGGGTCTGGCTCAGGGAGTGTATCTCCGCCACCGTCTCTACATGCCTGGGAATCTGGATGCTGTGATATTTTCCTTCGCCCAATAAGCGCGTGGTGTCGGTCAGCTGCCTTACCACGCTGAGGATGCGGTTCGCGTAGAGATTGCTGGCGACAAACGCGCTTGCCGCCGCGACGGTGATTATCGCCGCCAAAACCAGGTACAACGGGGAAAAATCAGGCGGCAGCCCGCTTTCAACGCTCTTCGCGTAGATGAAACGCACGCAAAGCGGGATGAAAACCGCCGAGAGCACAAGGCTCCCGATTAATATCAGCACATACGGAAGCAAAATCCGCCGGCTGCTTTGCCAATTCATTGCTAGCCTTCGAAGCGGTAACCGGCGCCGCGCACGGTTATGATACGCTGGGGGGTTTCAGGGTCGGGTTCAATCTTTTCGCGCAGCCAGCGCACATGCACATCCACCGTGCGCGAATCTCCCATGTAATCCCAGCCCCAAACCTGTTCCAGAATTTGCGGGCGCGTCAGCAAGCGCCCTTTTTGCTGACCCATAAAAAGCAGGAGCTCATATTCCCTGGGTTTGAGCGCCAGAACTTCGCCGTCCAACTTTACTTCCCGCCGGGTAAGGTCAATCACCAGGTTGTCAAACGCAATCAGTTTGGGTTGTTCTTCTTCCTGTTTTTCAGTCGCCACATCCTCACGAATCAGGCGGACACGGCGCAGCAACGCCTTTACCCGGGCCATAAGTTCGCGCATGCTGAATGGTTTCGCCAGATAGTCATCCGCGCCGACTTCCAGGCCAACCACCCGGTCAATTTCATCATCGCGCGCGGTGAGCATCAGCACCGGAATACTGGCTTCCTGGCGCAGAATCCGGCACACCTCAAAGCCGTCCAAACCGGGCAGCATCACGTCGAGGATGACCAGGTCCGGCTTGGATGTACGCGCCAGATGGAGGGCCATATTTCCATCCCCCGCCACTTCCACCTGATAACCTTCTCTGGTCAGGTTATAAGCCAGGGTTTCTTGCAGGGATATTTCGTCGTCAACAACCAAGATTCTTTCGGGCATGCGTTCTCCACTGCCGGCTCCATATTGCCGCGCGTCCGCGCGGGCGAGCCTTTTTTGGCATCATTTGTTAACAATTGTAACGCATCCGTTTTTGCCACTGGCGGGCGTATTGTACACCCCTCTTGAAGCCGCACCAGCGGGCAAATGCTGTATTTCTGATGGTACAATGATTCGAAATCATCAGAGGCAAGCATGGCTAAATCAATTACCGAAGCACGGACGGACTTTCCCATCCTGCCCACCGAAATCAACGACCACCCGCTTGTGTATCTGGATAACGCTGCCACCACCCAAAAGCCGTGGGCTGTGATCGATTCCCTGCGGGATTATTACGCATTTTCCAACAGCAACGTGCACCGCGGCGGGCATACGCTGGCGGTACGCGCCACGGAGATGTTCGAAGCGGCGCGCGAGAAAGTGGCGCGCTTTATCAACGCCGCGCACACCCACGAGGTCATCTTTACGCGCGGAACCACGGAATCCATCAACCTGGTTGCCAGCTCCTTTGGCGAAGCTTTTATTCAGCCCGGCGATGAGATTATCGTCAGCCAGTTGGAGCATCACAGTAATTACGTGCCCTGGTTTGAGCTTTGCCAGCGCAAAGGCGCGCGTTTTCGGGTTATCCCTTTCACCCCGACGGGCGAACTGGACCCGGCGGTACTGCAAAGCATGTTTACCGAAAAAACCCGCCTGCTGGCGCTAAACCAGGTCTCCAATTCGCTCGGCACAGTCAACCCGTTGGAAGTAATCATCCCCCTGGCGCATGCCGCCGGCGTGCCCGTGCTGGTGGATGCAGCCCAATCCGTGCAGCACCTGACCGCGCGCGACGTGCAGGCTCTGGACGCGGATTTTTATGCCTTCTCAGGGCATAAAATGTACGCGCCGATGGGCATCGGTGTTTTGTATGCGAAAGAGAGCTGGCTCGAAAAACTGCCGCCCTATCAGTTTGGGGGCGAGATGATAGACCAGGTCAGCAGCACGCGGGTGACCTTCACACAACTCCCCCACAAATTTGAAGCCGGGACGCCGAACGTGGAAGGCGCGGTCGGGCTCGGCGCGGCGGTGGACTACCTGAACCAATTCGACCCGTTGGAACTGCAAGCCTATGAGGAAGACCTGCTGGCTTACGGAAGCGAACAGCTGCGCGCTATCCCCGGGCTGACGCTCTACGGGAACCCAAAGCACCGCTCCAGCATATTACCGTTCAACGTGGAAGGCATCCAGCACTACGATATGGGTATTCTGCTGGACACGCAAGGTATCGCGGTGCGCACCGGTCAGCACTGCACGCAGCCCATCATGGACGCTTTGTCCATCACAGGCACGGTGCGCGCATCGTTGGGGCTCTACAACAACCGTGAGGATATCGACGCGCTCACGCGCGGTATCAGGCGCGTGATGAAACTATTAAGGAAATAAAACCATGCCTACCACAGCCGAAATTGCCGCCCAAATCAGCGAAGAGTTCAGTTTGCTGGAAAACTGGGAAGAAAAGTACGATTACCTGATTGAGAAAGGTCAGAGCCTGCCCGACATGCCAGCAGACCTTAAAGACAATGAGCATCTGGTTAAAGGCTGTCAGTCCAGCGTCTGGTTTGCCACGGAGTGCCGCGAGGGCAGGCTGTATTTTCAAACAGACAGCGATTCGCTGATTGTGAAAGGCCTGGCAGCGCTGCTGCATGAGCTGCTGAACGGCCAGCCGACAGATGCCTTTCAGGACGTGGACTTGAGCCTGTTCGACACGCTGGGTTTCTGGCGGCATTTATCCTCCCAGCGCAGCAACGGATTGACCGCGATGGTCAACCATCTGAAATCGGCCGCGCTTGATTGCGCCGCGCGCCCCGGAGCGTAATGCCCAACTTAAGTTACCGCATGCTGAACATCAGCGGTTTGCCCACCGGTTTGTTGGGCCTGGAAGAACTGTTCGCCGAGCTCTATCGCGAGGGTTGGCTGCCCACGGATGAAAAACTGAACGACGCTCTGATTACCGGCACGCGCCACCACAACTTTATCCCAATCCCTGCCGTTCCCGAATATGCCAGCGCGCTGCGCATGGAGTACGCGCGTTTCTTCCGCCAGAAAAGCAGCGGCAAAGCCGTGGTGGCGCGCGATTACGGCAGCTGGCGCGGCTACCCCCGCGAGCAAATCCCCTGGTTTCCAAGCATCGCGCCGGAGTTGTGCGACGACTGCGGCGCCTGCCTGGAAACTTGCGCCCGTGAAGTTTATGAGCGCGATGAGAACGGGCATATCTGGGTAGCGGAACCGTTCCTGTGCCTGGTAGGCTGCTGCTTCTGCAAGAGCGTGTGTGAGCCCAAGGCTATTCATCTGCCCGGGCAGGATATCCTGAAAAACTACCGCGAAAAGATGTAAGGTCGGACGGGAAACCCCAACAGGCAGTATTCCAGGCGCAAAAACTCCCCGACGCGCCTGTTTTGTTGCCTTAGGCGCCTTCCCGGGTTAGAATAGGGCGGATGAAACCAAACAAAAAACTCCAAATCTTACTGACCAATGATGACAGCATCGACTCGCCGGGTTTGTGGGCAGCTGCCGAAGCGCTCGCCCCGCTGGGTTTTGTACATGTCGTCGCGCCGCGCGTCCAGCAAACCTCGATGGGGCGCGCCCTCCCCCGGGAATCCGACGGGATTATTGAACCCCGCGCGCTCACCGTGAACGGTAAGGAATGGCAGGTATACGCTGTGGGCGGCTCGCCTGCCCAGGCTTTCCTGCACGGCTATTATGAGGTGCTCGGCTTCAAACCGGATTTGGTGGTCTCCGGGATTAATTACGGCGAAAACGTTGCCTCCGGCATAACTATCAGTGGAACTGTTGGCGCCGCCTTGGAAGCTGCCACGCTGGGCATCCCTGCCCTGGCGGTGTCTCTGGAGACGCCAGTCAGCCAACATTTCAACCTCTCTCCGGACGTTGACTTTTCGGTCGCGGGCTACTTCACGCGTTATTTCGCGGAAAAACTGCTGAATATTGAAATGCCTTTCGACGTCGGCGTGCTTAAGGTGGACGTCCCGAACGACGCCACGCCCGAGACGCCCTGGGTGGTGACGCGTCAATCGCGCACGCGCTATTTTTACCCGCTGCCGGCCGACCCGGAGGTGGCGCAGGGCTCGCGTAAATTACGGTATGAGGTAAGGTTGGAACAGGACGGCGCGGAACCAGACAGCGACCTGCACGTCGTGAAAACTGACCGCAAGGTGAGCGTTACCCCGCTTTCTTTTGATTTGACCGCGCGGGTGGACCTGGGGGATTTTGCGAAGCTGCTGCAAGAGAACTACAAGCAGACAAAAGCCTGAAAACCAGAAACAGCGCGGCGGCACAAAACCTTCGCGCTGTTTTTTTTATTCGCTAACGGGTGGAAAGCCCCCGCGTTGGGCTAAATGTTGAAGCGGATCTCGATGATATCTCCATCCTGAATGATGTAATTTTTGCCCTCCACCCTCAGGCGCCCTTTGGCGCGCGCCTCGGCTGTGCCGCCATACGTAATCATGTCCGCGAAAGAGATGATTTCGGCGCGGATGAAGCCTTTCTCCATATCGGAATGAATAACCCCGGCGGCTTCGCGCGCGTTGGAACCCTTGCGCAGCGTCCAGGCGTGCACTTCTTTATCACCGGCGGTAAAGAAGGAATGCACCCCCAGCAAATCATAAGACAGGCGGATCAGGCGCGAGAGGCTGGGTTCGGTGATGCCGTATTCAGCCATAAAGACGGCGGCGTCCTCTGGGTCCAGCGCGGCGATGTCCATTTCCAGCTTGGCAGGCAGGCTCACTGAGGTGGTATGCGGGTGCGGGCTTTTGTATTCCAGCGCGCTTTGGTCCTCAGATTGATTAAACACGATAATCTGCGATTTGCGGCTGAGGAACTGGAAACTGGAAAGGAGTTTGTCCTCCTCGGGCGTGAAAGCGTAGTGGCGCAGGGGCAGTTCCTGCTCAAGCACCGCCTGCAAGCGCTCGAACAGGTCGATATCCTCCTGGATGAGCGCCCGGTCGCGGGTGACCCCGCGGCGGTGCTCCTCGCGCAGGCGTTCCAGGCGGCGTTCCACCATCACCAGGTCATTCAGCACAAACTCGGTATCCATGGTTTGGATATCCCGGATGGGGTCCACGCTGCCGGACTGATGCGGAACGCTGGGATTTTCGAACTGCCGCACGACGTGTAAAAAACCGTCCATCTGGGAGAGCATATTAGAAAGCGCCCCGGAAAGGCCGTTCTTACCGGCGCTGCCGTCGAGACCGGCAATATCGGCGTAAGTGACCTTGGCGCGCACAATCTTTTTGGGATGGTAAATTTCGCAGAGTTCATCCACGCGCGGGTCGGGCACGTCCACCACCGAGGTGTGGACTTCCATTTGACCGGAGGATATGTCGGTCGGAATATCCGCGCGGGTAAGCGCCTTATATAACGTGGTTTTACCTGATTGCGGCAAACCGATAATGCCTAGTTGCATAGCCAGCTCCTGCGGAATAAAAGCCCCGCGCCCAGCCATTAGAAGCGTCGCGGGATATAATTGGATTATACACGCTCACTCGTCAGCCTGGTAAGAAGCCCGGAAAATTAGAGCGCCCTGTATCAGGTATTAATTTTCTGGAGCTTTATGTTCATGATACACTGTTTTATCAGTCTACGTTCATAAGTACCTACGGAGCTTCCTATGAAAAAGATATTCTTGATTGCCGCATTATTACTAAGTGTCGGGCTTGCCTGCTCCTTTGGCAGAAAGGCAGCCCCAACCGCGACTGAAGCCCCCGCGCCGACTCTCGCTGTTGCACCAACAGAGGCTCCCACGCAGCCGATATTGGTGCCTACCCCAACTACCGCAGCCGCGATGCCAACATCAGAGCCGTCCAAATCGCAGATTCCACTTCCTCAGCGGGGCGCCACCCTGTTTGAGGACGATTTTTCAACCGCGGACGGCGGCTGGTACATAGGCGAAGAAGATGGCAATTCCATTAAGAACCAAAGCGGAGTCCTCGAGTTTTCTGTGCAGAAAGCAAGCTGGTTGATTTGGACAGAAACTTCCAAGGTTTACGCTTCGGATGTGGTAATCGGGGTGGACGCCTTACTGTGGGATGGCGGGCTCACAAATAATTACGGCGTGATGTGCCGCTACCAGGATGCCGACAACTTCTACTCTGTTAGCATCGCCAATGATGGCTATGTTGAGATACTTAAGTATGTTGGCGGAGAGGCAACCTTGCTTTACGGAGAAATAGAGCCGCTTGTTCTTGAAGCCGGGCCAAACCATCTGACGGTCAGCTGCATCGGGAATACGATTGCGCTCTATCTCAACCACAGCTTCATCGTCAGCGTGGAAGACAGCAGCCTGAGTGATGGGGACGTCGGTTTGATTGCTGGCACTTACGACGACCCCCCCGTGACCATCCGCTTCGATAACTTCTCGGCCTGGGAACCACGTTAATCGGTTCTGCTGCTTGACCCGCGGCGGGCGATTGTGTATACTTTTCTCGCCAGCCGAAGTGGCGGAACAGGCAGACGCGCACGACTCAAAATCGTGTACCCTCGGGTATGTGGGTTCGATTCCCACCTTCGGCATGCGTGAAAAAACGCTCCATCCTTTGGATGGAGCGTTTATTTATTAGCGGGCAGGTTTACCCGGCGAGCACGCCCAGGTCTTTGCCAACTTTGCGGAATATCCCCAGCGCCTGATCCAGGTCGCTTTGGCTGTGGGCAGCAGAGAGCATCACGCGGATGCGCGCCATCCCCTGCGGCACCGTCGGGAAGCCCAAAGCCATGGCAAACAAACCTTCATCGAAGAGCCGCCGGCTGAACTCGCGCGCCAGCTGCACTTCGCCAAGCATGACAGGCGTGATAGGGGTTTGGGTGGCGCCGGTATCAAAACCAAGCGCGCGCATTTCCGCCTGAAAATACCGCGCGTTCGCCCATAAGCGGTCCACCAGCTCGGTGGATTCTTCCAGCAAGTCAACCGCGGCCAGGCAGGCGGCGGTATCCGGCACGGTTACCGCGGATGAGAACAGGAACGGGCGCCCGCGCTGGCGCAGCCATTCGATAATGCGCGCGTTGCCCGCCACCACGCCGCCAACCACGCCAAAGGCCTTGGAAAAAGTCCCGACTTCCACATCCACCCGCCCGTGCAGGTGGAAATGGTCCACGATGCCGCGTCCGCCTTCGCCAACCACGCCCTCGCCGTGCGCGTCGTCCACCATCGTCATCAAATTGTAGCGTTCGGCAATCTCCACCAGCTTATCCAGCGGGGCAAGGTCGCCGTCCATGGAGAACACGCCGTCGGTAATCATCAGCGCCCGCCGGTAAGTGCCGGCTGCCGCCTTGACTTGCGTTTCGAGGTCAGCCGGGTCGGCGTGGGCAAAACGGATAATCCTGGCTCCAGAGAGGCGCGAGCCGTCGATGATGCTGGCATGGTTGAGCGCGTCGGAGAATATCACATCTTCCTTGCCGACCAGGGCGGGAATTGTCGCGCCGTTCGCGGAGAAGCCGGACTGGAAAGTGATGGCAGCTTCGACTTTTTTGAAAGCCGCCATGCGCTTTTCAAGCTGCAAATGCAAAGACATGGTTCCGGCGATGCTGCGCACCGCGCCGGGGCCCACGCCGTATTTTTTCATCGCGTCCACGGCTGCCTGCACAACGCGCGGATGATTTGCCAGCCCGAGGTAGTTATTCGAGCAGAAATTCAGCACTTTTTTGCCGTCAACCACCAGCCAGGCGCCCTGCGGGGAATCCAGCGTGCGGATGGTGTTGTAGAAACCGGTCTCTTTGAGAGCTTTCAGTTCGTCGTCAATCCAGGCTAATTTATCGGTCATGCGTTCCTCCGCTTTGATCGGGTGAGTTAGGGTGATTATACTGCAAGCAGGCGGGCGGTCCGCCAGTTCGGGGCGTAGTGTTCGTCAGCGCGGCGATCTCCCTGTTTTTCTTTTGTCATCCTGGAGCGCAGCAAAGGATTTATCTTTTTTCTGCTCAGTAAGCCTCACTAATAACACGTATCTCAGCCCTCCACACTTCGTGCCAGGATATCAAGTGCCGAAAAGCCAATTGACTCATCGGATTTCGGAGAATCCCCTACACATTCTTCCCAAGCTCTGTTAAAATCAGTGGAAAAAAAAGGTTAGCTTGGAGCTTTTCCATGCGTAAACATCTGAACATCCTGATCGCCTGCGCGCTTTGCCTTCTCCTCGGGCTGGCAAGCCCACTCCACGCCTCCGCCCTCCCGCCAACCCCTCATTCCACCCTGCCGGACTTTCCCTGCTACCGCAGCCTGAACACCCTCTATGCCGACGCGGCGGCTCTCGCCGCTGCCTACCCGGCGCTTGCCACCTGGACGGATATCGGCGATTCCTGGGAGAAAACCCAATCCGGCGGCGCGGCGGGGTACGATCTGTTCGCGCTCAAGCTGACCAACAGCGCGCTGCCCGGACAAAAGCCGGCGCTCATCCTGGTCAGCGGCACACACGCCCGCGACCTGGCCCCGGTGGAACTGAACCTGCGCTTTGCCGAATATCTCCTGGCGGGCTACGGCACTGACCCGGAACTCACCTGGCTGCTGAACCAGGCGGAAGTGCACATCATCCTCAGCGCCAACCCGGACGGGCGCGTGGCGGTGGAGCAGCAAATCGCCAGCGGTGAAGCGGGTGAATTCGGCGACGCCGCCCGTAAAAAAAACCTCAACAACGCTGCCTGCGCTACCCACGCCCTTGCCGGCGTGGACCTGGACCGCAACTTTCCGTTTCAGTGGCAGTTGGGCCCCACCGGCTGCATGAACGATTACCCGGGCGTCGCAGCCGCCTCTGAACCGGAGACGAGCGCCCTGATTGCCTACCTGGAGAACAACCTGGGAGATTACCGCGCCAGCGGCCCGGACCAGCCGGCCGACACAGGCGCGCGCGGTTTGCTAGTGCACCTGCAAAGCTATGGGAATAAAGTCTTTTACCCCTACTCCTATCGCGCGGAACCAGCGCCAGAGGACGCTGCGCTGCACACCCTGGCGAATAAATTCGCCTACGGGACGCCTGCCTCGCCTGCCAAATATTCCGGAACCGGTGCTTCTTTTTTACGCGGCAGTCTGTCCGACTTCGTCTATGGCGAGAGGGGTGTGCCCGCGCTCACGTACATGCTCTTCGCCGATATCGAAGGGCATTACTTCACCCGCTGCAGCGTCTTCAATAACTTCCTGAGCGCCAACCTGAAAGCCCTCACGCGGGCATTGAAAAGCGTTTGGGCGCCCTACACGCTGCCCGCCGGACCGGAATTGACCCCGCTCCTGATTACCGTCCATTCCAGCGCGCTTGAAACCTGGTGGGAACTATGGACTACCGCCGACACGAATTTATTGAAGGACCCCAACCCTGACGCGCCGGACACGGCCTCCGCAGTCTACAGCTTTGACCTGCCCCCCTGGGAGCCGGGCGCTGTCCTCCACTCCTTGCCAGCGCAGGACGGAGCTTTTGACAGCCCGTGGGAACAGCTTCGGTCGCGCCTGGATTTTACGGGGTTGGAACCCGGCTGGCACCAGATCTTCGCGCAAGCCTACCTGGCTGACGGCACGCCGGGCTTGGCTTCCGCGAACCGTGTTTTTGTGCCCGAGCCGACGCCCTTCAGCAGTTTTCTCCCCATCTTGCTTCGCTAACCCCCCGGGGCTTTATTCCGAGAGCAGGTAACCCAGAATCCAGTTGGTGGTGGCTTCCAGCGCCTCGCGGTGCGTGCGTTCGTAGTGGTGTGAGGCATCCACCCCCGGACCAATCAGCGCGGCAGCCGCGGCGCCGCCGGCATGCCAATAGGCGGTGGCATCCGAGCCGTAATTCGGGTAAATATCCACTTTATAGGGAATCGCGTAGCTTTCTGCCAGCCCGCGCAGTTTGTTGCTCAGGCCGTGGTGGTAAGGTCCGCCGCTGTCTTTGACGCACAGCGTGGCATGAAATTCGTCCGACGCCTGCCCCTCACCCATCGCCGCCATATCCACCGCCACCAGTTCTTCCACGCTATCCGGGATATCCGCAGCGCCGCCGTGCCCGACTTCCTCAAAGTTGCTGAACTGGAAACAAGTGCTGCGGGCAGGTTTGAGCCCCGCCGCGCTGAGAGCCTGGATTGCCGCCGCCATGCACGCGGCGCAGGCTTTATCATCCAGGTGGCGGGAACGCACAAAGCCGTTGGTCAGTTCCACGCGCGGGTCAAAGGAAACAAAGTCTCCCACCTGGATGCCCAGCGCGCGGGTTTCCTGAGCGCTTTGGGTGCGCGCGTCCAGGCGCACTTCCATGGTGTCGGGCCCGCGCTTTTGGTCTTTCACGTCGCTATAGACGTGCACGGAGGCATGGTTGGGCAGCAGGCTGCCGCGCACAAGCGCCCCGCTTTGGGTATGCACAGAAACGCCCTCGCCTTCCACCGCGTTCCAGGCAAAGCCGCCGATATTGGTCAGTTCCAGGCGCCCGCTGGGTTTTATCACGCGCACCATGCCGCCGAGCGTGTCCACGTGCCCGGTCAGCGCGCGGACGGGCTCTGCCTGGGCATCTTCGCCGGGAAAGACCGCCAACAGAGCGCCTTTTTTGGTCATTCGCAGGCTCAGCTGTGGGAATTCCAGCAGGGTCTGGCGGGTCAATTCCACCGCCCGCGCGGCGAAGCCGGTGGGGCTGGGCGTGTTCAGCAGGCGTACCAAAAAATCTTCCAGGTACGCGTAATCCAGGTCGGGTAAGCTCGGGTTCATACCAAAAAGTCCTCTCTATGTTCAAAAGCAGCCAATTTCTGCCGCCATTCCGCGGAAACCGGTCGTGAATGACCTTCAAAATGGTCGTACGAGACCATCACCACTTCACCGCGCGCGAACGGGGTTCTTCCCTGTTCGTCTTCCACCTGGAAGCGAAAACGCAGGCTCTTGGTGCCCAAAACGCTCAGGGTCAGCCCAACGCGCACGCTCTGCCCGAAAGCGATGGATGCCAGATAATCGCACTTTACCGAAACGACGACCATGCCCATATTCTCGACAGTTACGCCGTCCCAGATGCCGGCGGCTTGATAGTAGGCGGTGCGGGCGGTTTCGACATATTCCAGGATGGAAATGTTATTCACGTGGCGGTGCGTGTCCAGGTCGGCATAACGCACAGCGATGGGATGATAGAAAGTGAATTGCGTGGGGTAAGCCGGGGTGAGACTGGTCATACGCTTTCTCCTTGCGGAGGATTATATCAATTCGCGCGGAAAGAGAGGGGAAGATTGCCTGGCGCGCTTTCCGCGGCGGAATTTGAGGAACAATCCTTCTGACAGCCTGCCTGAGCAAGCCGGCCGGGAACAGCTTCCTCCTTCTGATGTGTTTCAAGACCAGGTAAAACCCAAAAGTTTTGTCAATATTTTGACATAACTTGCCGAAATCCAAAGTTTTGTCAATTAATTGACAAAACTTATTGCGTTTTGTATAATAGAGGTGAGGTAAACATGATACAACGCGATGCTTACTTGAAGGCGTTACAGGAATGGCGCGAAAAGCAAGTGATAAAAGTAGTTCCAGGCGTAAGGCGCTGTGGCAAGTCGACATTATTTCAGCAGTATATCAGTTATCTGTTGAGCGACGGCGTCAAACAAGAACAAATCATTTACATCAACTTGGAGGATCTTGCCTTTGAGGACCTCCTTGACTATAGGCAGCTATATAGATACATTGAAAGTAGATTGTCTGACAACGGCTTCACGTATGTGTTCTTGGATGAAGCTCAACAATGCCAGGGCTTTGAAAAAGCGATAGACAGCCTGAACATCAAGGAAAAGGTCGACCTGTACATCACCGGTTCGAATGCAAATCTGCTGTCGGGTGAGCTGGCAACACTGCTTTCCGGCAGATATATCCTGATCGAAATGCTGCCTTTGTCCTTTAAAGAATTTTTATCTTCTGTTGGCGGAACTGTACCTATACGTGAGAGCTTTAATCGCTATCTGCGGTACGGTTCATTTCCATACCTGACCCAATTCGATATATCGGATACCACATTCAGGGCCTATATAGAGGGGATATACAACACGATCCTGATCAAAGACGTAGCCTCTCGAGAGGGGATAGCTGATGTTTCCCTGCTGGAGGACATTGTCAGGTTTCTTAGCGGGAGTATCGGCAGTCCTATTTCAGCCAAAAGAATTTCCGATGCTATCAACGCTTCCGGACGAAATATCTCCGTAAACACTGTGGATAAGTATCTGAAAGCCCTGACCGAAAGCTATATATTCTATAAAGCAGACCGTTTTGATGTTAAGGGCCGCAATTTATTAAAGACTCTATCCAAATACTACATCGTAGATACCGGATTGAGGAACTTTTTGCTTTCTATGGCTTCGCCAGACTTGGGACATCAGATTGAGAACATTGTATTCCTTGAACTATTGCGAAGAAATTTCAAAGTAAATATCGGAAAACTTGATGATAAGGAAGTCGATTTTGTTGCAAGCGATGGAAACCAGTTCATTTACTTCCAGGTAGCTACGACAGTACTCTCCGAAGAAATACTCTCACGAGAGCTGCGGGCTTTCAAAGCTATTCCAGACAACTTTCCTCGCATACTCCTGACTTTGGATGATATCCCAGCATATGCTAATTATGAAGGTGTGCATCAAACCTACCTGTTGGATTGGCTGTTGAAATAGAACCGGCAAAAAACCAGAGGTACTACCCCGACTCTCCTATTTTATGCTGCGTCTCGCCCCGATTGTATACTTCTGGCGAGGGCGCCCTGGTGTTGTCGGCAGTCTCTCACCCTATCCGCCCCCCTTACGGGTACAATTACTATATTATGCAAGAAAACCCGCTGGACCCCTGGATAGACACCGTCATCCACGGCAACTGCCTCGAGATTTTGCCCACCCTACCCGCTGAGTCGGTGGACCTGATATTCGCCGATCCACCCTATAACCTGCAGCTGCAGTCCGAGCTTTGGCGTCCGAACACCACCCGGGTGGACGCCGTCACCGAGGATTGGGATAAGTTTGAAAACCTGGAAGCCTACGATGCCTTCACGCGCGACTGGCTGACCGCCTGCCGGCGCGTGCTGAAACCCACCGGCACGCTGTGGGTCATTGGCTCTTATCACAATATCTACCGCGTCGGGCGCGTCTTGCAGGATTTGCAGTACTGGATTCTGAACGACATCGTGTGGGTCAAGAGCAACCCGATGCCGAACTTCCGCGGGATGCGCTTTACCAACGCGCATGAAACGCTGCTCTGGGCGCAAAAAGAGCGCGGCGCGCGCTATACCTTCAACTACCACGCCATGAAAGCCCTGAACGACGACCTGCAAATGCGTTCGGATTGGTTCATCCCTATCTGTACAGGCAGCGAGCGCCTGAAGGAAGGCGGACGCAAAGTGCACCCCACCCAAAAACCTGAGGCGCTGCTTTACCGCATCCTGCTGGCGAGCACCAACCCGGGCGATGTGGTGCTGGACCCGTTCTTTGGCACCGGCACAACCGGCGCGATGGCAAAGAAGCTGCAGCGGCGCTATATTGGCATTGAGGTGGAAGAGTCTTATGTGCGTAACGCCCGCATACGCCTCAGCCGCTTCACGCAGCTGGAGTTCAATGCGCCAATTTTCGTCACGCCCAACCCACGCAGACTGGAACGCGTGCCCTTTGGCGCCTTGGTGGAGCAGGGCTTTATCGAACCGGGGCAGGCGCTCTTCTTTGGGCCGGAGGACGACCTGAAAGCCACTGTGCAAGCCGACGGTTCGCTGGTCTGCCGCGGGGAGCGGGGCTCCATCCACGCGCTTGCCCGAACCTTACGCAACGGTCCGGCAAACGGTTGGGAGCTTTGGTACTATTGGGACGTGGAAACGCAAGCGCGCCAGCCGATCAACAAGCTGCGCGCCAAATACCGCGATACAGTCAAAAAACATCACTCAAGATGATTGAGAAAGGATTTTCACCAGATTATGGAGCATAAAGAAGTCTACGCGCAAAGCCGCTGGAGCCTGGACGACCTGTTCACAGGTTTTGAGGACGCGAACATTGAAGCCACTTACGGGAAGCTGGAGGCGATGGTCGCCCAGTTCGAAAAATTCCGTGAGGAACTAACACCCGGGATTTCCGCCGAACGTTTTATGGAAATTGTGTCTGGCTCCGAAGCGATGGAAAAACTGGCCTACCGCCTGTACGGCTTCGCTGAGCTCTCCTTCGCCGCGAACACCCAGGACCAAAAAGCCCAGATAGCCGTGGCGCGCATTCAGCAGTTCGCTGCCGAGATGTCCAACCGCACCCTCTTCTTCAGCCTGTGGTGGAAAGCTTTGGATGACGTCAACGCGCAGCGTTTGCTTTCAGTCAGCGGCGATTACCGCTATTGGCTGGAGCAAATCCGCAATTTCAAGCCTTACACGCTCAGCGAAGCGGAGGAAAAGGTGATTAACGTCAAAAACGTTACCGGCTCCAACGCCCTGAACATGCTCTACGACTCGCTCACCAACCGTTATGTCTTTCATCTGGAGGTGGACGGCGAGCAAAAAGAGCTGACCCGCGGGGAACTGATGACCTACGCCCGCAGCACGGACCCCGAACTGCGCGCCAAAGCCTATCAGGAGCTTTACCGGGTCTACGGCGAGGACGCGCCCATCCTCGGGCAAATCTATCAGAACCTGGTGCGCGACTGGCGCAACGAAAACGTTTCCCTGCGCGGCTTCGGCAGCCCGATTTCCGTGCGCAACCTGATTAACGACATTCCGGATGAGATTATCGACACGCTCATCGAAGTCACCCGAAAAAACCTGGGCGTGTTCCACCGCTACTTCAGGCTCAAAGCCAAAAAGCTGGGCGTGGACAAACTGCGCCGCTACGATATCTACGCGCCAGTCACCAAAGCGGATAAACGCTTCAGTTATGAAGAAGCCGTCGGACTCACTTTTGAAGCCTTTGAGCGTTTTGACCAGGTCTTCGCCAGCAAAGCCCGGCGCGTCTTTGATGAAAAGCACGTGGACAGCGAAGTGCGCAAGGGCAAAATGGGCGGCGCGTTCTGCTCCACCGTCTTGCCCGAGCTGACTCCTTGGGTGCTGCTGAACTACCAGGGCAAATCAGAAGACGTCTCCACCATGGCGCACGAACTCGGGCACGCCGTACATTCCATGATGGCTGAAGAGCACACGCTCTATACCCAGCACGCCTGCCTGCCCCTGGCGGAAACCGCCTCCACATTCGGCGAAATGACCCTGACCGACCTGATGCTCGAGCGCGAGACGGACGCCTCCGTCCAGGAAGATATCCTCTTCGGGCAGCTGGACGACGCGTTTGCCACCATCCTGCGCCAGATTTACTTCGCCATCTTTGAGCGCGACGCGCACGTCAGGATAATCCAGGACGCGTCGGTTGACGAGCTTTCGGAGCTCTACCTTGAAAACCTGAGGGAGGAATTTGGCGACGCGGTGGACGTGAGCGACGAGTTCAAATACGAGTGGGTTTCCATCCCGCACATTTTTGGCACGCCGTTTTATGTGTACGCCTATGCGTTTGGACAGCTGCTGGTTTTCGCTTTATACAAGCGCTACCAGGAAGAGGGCGAGAGCTTTAAGCCCAAATACCTGCGCATCCTCTCCGCGGGCGGTTCGATCGCGCCGGTGCAGCTGCTGGCGGAAGCCGGCCTGGACGTGACCAAAGCCGAGTTCTGGCAGGGCGGGTACGACATCATTGACGGGATGGTCAGGCGCCTGGAAGCGCTGTAGACCTGGGAGTTTTAATAGATAAAAAAGTCGCGTCATCCGGCGCGACTTTTTTTCTTGAGCTGCGTTCCTTTTTTATCCGGTAAAAAATAACAAACCAACCAGCCAGGGAATTAGATTGAAGCCCAGCCGCAAACCGCCAGCCCACTTCAAAAAGGGTCTCATTGCGAAACCGAAGGCTCGCCGTGAACCTGCCTCACTCCGCGTTTTTGGGCGTATTTTCCGCCTCGAGGATGTTCCCGATAGCGTCGCTGATGCGCTCGGCGGTTTCCACGTTGTTCATCGTGTAGAGGTGAATACCGCGCACGTCGTGGTCAATCAGGTCCATGATCTGTTCGGTGGCGTAGTAGATGCCGGCGTCAAACAGGGCTTTGGGGTTGTCGCCATAGCGACTGAAGATGCGCGAGAGCTTGGCAGGCACGCTGGCGCCGCTCAATGCCACTGTGCGTTCAATCTGGCGGATGTTCGTGATGGGCATAATGCCGGCTTCAATCGGGACGTGAATCCCGGCGCGCCCGGCCATATCCCGGAATTTGTAAAACTTATCGTTATCAAAAAACAGTTGGGTAATCAGGTGCCCTACCCCGTTATCAATTTTTATTTTCAAGTTCTCAATGTCCTTTTCCAATGATTCGCATTGGTAGTGACACTCGGGGTAGCAGGCCCCCAGCAGATTGAAGCTCGCGTCGTACTGCTTGATAAAAGCCGCCAGGTCGCTGGCGTGCCGGAAGTCTTCCTTGGGAGGCACGTCCGGGGAAATATCGCCCCGCAGCACCATGATATTCTGCACCTGGTTCGCCTTCAGTTTTTCGAGCGTGTCCTGGGCTTCCTGGCGGTCCAGGTTCACGCAAGTGAGGTGAGCCACAGGTTCGGTATGGTAGGTGGCAAGAATTAACGAGGCGATTTCAATCGTCTTTTCGCGCTGGGCCTGGCTGCCGCCCGCGCCGTAGGTGACGCTGATGAAATCCGCGGGGATGCCGCGCAGCTTGAGCAGTGTGTTATAGATGGTGTTGTACGAAGTGTCTTTTTTTGGCGGGAAAATTTCCAGCGAGAAGATAGTCTTTTTGTGGTTAAACAGGTTTGAAATATTCATGAGCCTCTCCAGGTTAGAGCACTATTTTATCCTGAGTGCGTTGGAATGGGAAACAGCTTGTACCAGGCTGTCAGACCGGTAGATAATCTCTTGTTTCCCGTCTGAATTGCTGTATATTTCTACAATATTCTTTGGAAGGAAAGGAAGTCCGTCATGGAAATCGATGTTGAGACTGAACGCGCACCCAGATACAGAGAAGTGCGTGTGCATGAATCCAGTGCGTTTTACGGGCTGGGGTTTATTGGCGCGGCTGTGTACTTTATCGGCACAGCCACCACGTTCTGGATGGGCGTTTTGGGTTTTCTGAAAGCTTGTGTCTGGCCGGCATTTTTGGTTTATGAGGCATTGAAAGCGCTGTACTAAAACTAGCGAAAGACACAGGGATGTTGTTTGCCGCTCCCGAGCGTTGACGATTTAAAAGTCATCGCGAGTTTGCGAAGTGTTCTGTTTTTCTGCGCCCTATCTGAATTTTGGCGCTCTGAACTGCCACCCGGGCCAGGTCTTGGCGTGGTCAGCCCCGCCCGACAGAGGCTTATGGTATATTTTATCCATCACTTCGCGCTCAGGAGCTTTTTCACATGTATATCGCAATCGAAGGTGTCATCGGCGTCGGAAAAACCACGCTTGCCCGTTTTGTCCATTCCGCTTTTGCCGCCGACCTGCTCCTGGAAGTCTTTGAGGAAAACCCCTTCTTAAGCGATTTTTACAGCGACCGAAGCCGCTACGCCTTTCAGACCCAAATCTTCTTTCTGCTCAGCCGCTACCAACAGCAGCACCGCGTCATCCCGGATACCCTGGCAGCCGGCCGCATGATTATCTCCGATTACACCTTTGAAAAGGACTCTCTCTTTGCCGGCATTAACCTGGCAGGCGACGAGCTGACCATGTACCACCGCGTGCACGAAGCCCTGGCAGAGAAAATCCCCCGGCCAGACCTGGTAGTCTATCTGCGCGCCAACACCGAAACGTTGATGCAGCGCATCGCGCACCGCCGACCGCCCCTACGAACGCGGGATGGACCGCGCCTATATCGATGAACTCAACCTGGCGTACGAGGCGTTCTTCGCGCACCCCCGTTGGGAAGGACGCTTGCTGCCGATTGAAACAGACAGCCTGAATATCGTTGCCCGCCCGGACGACCTGAACTATGTCATCAACCGCATTCGCCAAACGCTGCGCATCGCGCCGTTTCAGGAAAGCTTGCCGCTGGAAGGCTGAGAGGAGAACGAGTGCTTATCACACGGGAGTTGTTGGTCAAGTTCGCCAGGGAGTACGTCGCGAAGAAGCTGCGTCAAAAGACCGACATCACAGCCGCGTTTCTCACCGGTTCAGTCCTGACGGACGACCCCTTAATTGGCGGCTGCACCGATATTGACCTCGTCGTTGTGCATAAAGAGCGCCCACCGCAGGAGCGGGAAGTGCAGCGCGTCAGCTACGAAATCTCGTTGGATGTGCAGCACCATCACCAATCGTTCTATACCTACCACCGCCGCCTGAGGTTGGACCCCTGGCTGGGATTCGCTTTGTGTGATCACAGCGCCATTTTATATGACACTGACCACTGGCTGGAATTCATTCAGGCCGGCGTGTCTGCAAATTTTTACAGTCCCCAGACTGTATACGCTCGCGGTCAGGCGGTCGCCGAAAAAGCCCGCCAACTTTGGTTCGAATTGGAAGATCCGCAGGAACTGCATTTTAGTCAATGGACCGACTTGTATTTCAAGGCTGTCGGCAGCGCCGCCAACGCGATAGCTGTCATCAACGGTCCGGCGCTGACCACGCGGCGGATGCTGCTGGATTTTCCCTCTCGCGCGGAGCTGCTTGGCAAGCTGGAACTTACCGGCGAACTGCTCCAGCTCATCAGCCGGGCGCCGATAAACACGGAGATATTAAACACCTGGCGTCCGGTCTGGGATAACGCGCTGAGCGCCGCGGGAAAGCTGCCCAACTGCCCGCCTAACTTGCTGCCAGCCCGTAAAGCCTACTTTGTGAACAGCTGCGCCGCGATGGTGGAAAGTGGAAGCGCCCACGCCGCGCTCTGGCCAATGGTGGAAACCTGGCGGCAGGCGGCCGCGCTGCTGGAGGATGACCCGGCTCAGCAGGAATCCTGGCAAAAATTTCTGGAAGCGCTGGATATTTCACTGGCGAATAAGGAAGAACAAATTGAACGCCTGGATCGCTTTTTGGAGAATGCCGAGGTAAGCCTGACAGGCATGAAAGAGGAATACGGCCTTTAGCTGGCGGGTTATCCGGATTTATCCGCTTTTTCTGTGGATAAGTACCTTAAAACTGTGGATAACTCCGCGTAAATGTGAATAACTCGAGCAAATTTTCTATGATTTTTCGAAAAACCTGTGGATAAATACAACCCGGGGCACTCCTTATGGTGAGAATTATCCACAATCGCGGTTTTATCCACAAATCAGCCGCGGAATATCCACCCTCGGTTTTTACCTTAAAAATGTGAGTTACCGGTACACCTCCCGCTCATTTACTGAATTTCTTCCCCATATAGGGGTTACTTGCCTGCTAAATTTTACTTTTCCACATTTCCACAGCCCCTACTATTGCTGCTACTTAATTAAACACATTAAAAGAGAATCAAAATTAAATAAATAAACGGCACCCAACAATGAACTGCACCCCAAAAGTTGGACAATAAATCCAACCGA
>MTKY01050700.1_pt1 | contig 126058 bp, 121 predicted proteins | sample 1042731 | NCBI WGS metagenome assembly MTKY01 (sample SAMN06212206, study PRJNA360538) | anaerobic digester metagenome | biome: Wastewater treatment plant; material: sludge; isolation source: anaerobic digester fed with sludge from wastewater treatment plant | place: Denmark: WWTP Soeholt ...
GACGGGGCGGGCGTGGCGGCAGCGCCGGCGGCGCGTCGAGCCAGGGTCATCATGGCCGAACCCGTTGAGGTCCTGGACGTATATATCTACGATGTGACCACGGAGAGCGGCACCCTCATAGCCAACGGCATCTATTCCCATAATTGCGGCGGCCATAGCCTGGACTATATCAAGAAGTTCGGCATATCCCTTCCCAACATCACCAGCACCTCGCGCCCGGCCAAGCACCCCGAGGTGCTCATCGGGCACATGGTCAAGATGGCCTCGACCCTGCAGTCGCACTACGCCGGGGCCATCGGCTGGGAGGCCGTGAACATGTTCTTCGCTCCTTACCTGGTGGGGCTGGGCTTCGACCGTATCAGGCAGCTGGCGCAGATGCTGATCTACGAGTTCAACCAGCTCGCCGGCGCCAGGGGGAGCCAGGTGGTGTTCACCGATTTCAACCTCTACTGGAGCATCCCGCGCCACTTCCGGGACGCCCCGGCCATCGGGCCGGGTGGAGTCTACACGGGCAAGACGTACAAAGACTACGAGAAGGAGGCGCAGACCTTCCTCAAGGCGCTGTTCGAGGTCTATCTCGAGGGGGACGCCATGGGCAAGACCTTCGTGTTCCCCAAGCCGCTGCTGCACATCAACGACGACTTCTTCCGCACCGATGGACACGACGAGTTCCTGGACCTGGCGTGCGAGGTCGCCTCGCGGCAGGGCATCACCTATTTCGTGTTCGACCGCGGCGACGAGATAACCGTTTCCCAGTGCTGCAGGCTCAAGCTGAAGCTCAACGAGGAGGACCTGGAGGAGGCGATGAGCCCGGAGAGGATGCGCTTTTCCGCCCTCCAGAACATCACCATCAACCTGCCGCGCATAGCCTACAAGGCCAACGGCTCCGAAGAGGTCCTCTTCCACGAGCTGGAGAAGGCCATGGAGCTGGTGGCCAAGGCCCACATCCAGAAGAAGGAGTTCATCGCCAGCCTGCTGGGACAGGGGGTCGGAGGCCCCCTCTCCGTACTCTGCGACGCAAAAGACGGCGAGCCGTACCTGAGGCTGGAGCGCCTGACCTATCTCGCGGGGCTCCTCGGGCTCAACGAGATGGTGCAGTACCATACCGGGATGGAGCTTCACCAGTCCCAGGAGGCGCTGAAGTTCGGGCTCAAGGTCGTCGCCCACATGAACCTGACCTGCAAACGGCTCTCCCAGCAACACGGCATAAACCTGGTGCTGGAGGAATCGCCCGCCGAGTCGAGCGGCTACCGCCTGGCCAAGCTGGACACCAAGTATTACCCCACCCAGGCCGTGCGCGTGCTCAAGGGGAGCCCGGATAACGACGAGTTCTACTACACCAACAGCGTGCACCTGAACGTGGACGCCGACATCGACTATATCGAGAGGGTGCAGAAGCAGAGCCTCTTCCACCCGCTCATCGATGCCGGTGCCATCTGCCATATTTGGCTGGGGGAGAGCCGGCCGGATCCGGCGGCCATCAAGAGCTTCGTCGTCAAGACCTTCCACAACACCCAGTCGTCGCAGATAGCCTTCTCCCCGGAGTTCACGGTATGCAACGACTGCAAGCGCACCCACCGCGGCTTGCACGAGGAATGCCCGCAGTGCGGATCCGACAACATATACGGCATAACCCGCATCGTCGGCTATTTCTCCAAGGTGACCACCTGGAACAAGGGGAAGCTGGGGGAGCTGAAGGACCGCGTCAGGACGGACCTGAAAGGGGGTTTTGAGCGTGCAGCATCTCAAGGTCTTCGTTAAGCAGGATTGCCAGAAGTGCCCGGCGGCCAAGGAGGTCGCGGGACGTTTTCCCGAGACCGAGATATACGACATCGAGCAGCCGGACGGGCTGGCGGAAGCGGCTTATTACAGCGTTCTATGCACGCCGTCGATAGTAGTCGTCGACGAGGGCGGGAGCGAGGTGCATGCGTGGCGCTGCGCCGTGCCCAGCCCCAAGGACGTCTCCGACTTCATCAACTGAACATGTCGTGCCTGGAGAACATGAGGGGCCTCCTTCCCTCGAGCATGCTCGACTGGCCGGGGAGGGTATGCAGTGTCCTTTTCCTGGGGGGCTGCAATTTCCGCTGTCCGTACTGCCACAATGCCGAGCTGCTGGAGGCGGGCGGCAGCGAGGACAACGTGGCATGGGATGACCTGGAATTCTTCCTGCGCCAGCGCGCCGGGTGGATAGATGGCGTGTCGATCACCGGGGGTGAGCCGACCATCCACGAAGACCTGCCTGAGCTCTGCGCCAGGTTGAAGGGGACAGGACAGCCGGTGAAGGTCGACAGCAACGGTTCGCGGCCGCGGATGCTGGCCGACCTGATCTCGCGGGGGCTGGCCGACTTCGTGGCGATGGACGTCAAGACCTCCCTTGAGAGGTATGCCGAGGTCGTGCGCATGCCGTTGGACCCCATGAACATCGCCGAGTCGATAGACGTCATAATCGCCAGTGGAGTCGAGCACGAATTCCGCTGCACGGTGGTGCCGGGACTGGTGGGCCTCGAGGACCTCGAGTCGCTGGCGCCGCGCATGCAGGGAGCGCGGGTCCTTGTCCTGCAGCAGTTCAGTCCGGGCAAGACACTGGACGCCAGCCTCTCCGGGATGAAGGGATACGCGGACGAGGTCCTGCTGGAATGGGCGGAAAAGCTCTCCCGCGCGGTCCCCACGCAGGTAAGGGGCCTGGTGGGGTCGGTCTCGTGACTGGCGCCGCGAGGGAGCCGGAGATATAAGCGGGTATCGAGCGACGGAGGCGGTGGATGAAAGAGGCATGTGCAGACAGCAGGAAGGGGCACGCCGCGCGGGCACAGGCGGGCAAGTCGCTGTGCATGAGCGAGACCATCTTTCCGCAGCCATCGGGCAACAACACAAAGCTGGCCTGTCCCGGCGCAGGCGAGGGGGGAGTCCCGGGGCGGACGCGTGGGAGAAAGATGTTGGGCGGGGAGTTCGTGGATCTCCGCGGCCTGGACGGCGTCGCCTTCGAAGTCACCCGAACCGCGTTTGGCCGGCTTTGAATCGTCAACGCCGCACGCGCGGGGCGGCGCGGCCAGGGGACCAGGAAGGACAAGCCGAGATGGGAGAGAACGACGGGGGGAAGGCCAAAGACCCTTTCTCCGAGCCGAGCAGCATGTTGAGGCGGAGCGCCGCCGGCGATATCGCGGAGAGAGCAGGCGTCCCCTACGAGGAGGAGGCGTTCAGGCTATCTTTCATGCGCTGGGAGATACGCGTGAGCCACCCGGACCTGGCGTTCAGGGCGCCGGAGTTCCTCGACACCTACGTGGTCAAGCTCCTGGCCGTCCTGTATCTGGCTAACGCCGTAGCCACGCCGCTCGCCAACCAGTGGGTCCCGTACCGCGACTTGAAAGACGGACTCTTCTACGCCAAGAGCTTCTCGGACACGGTCGAAGAGAGGGTCTGCCGCAGGTTCGGAGATGACCTGGAGGCGATGCGGGCGGCCTGCGAAAAGCTGGGAGGCCGCGAGGTCGATCAGGGCGACCTGGGCATGGTGGTGAATACCTTCCCCCGCCTGCCCCTGCTCTTCATCATGTGGAGTGGAGACGAGGAGTTCGAGCCCAACGCCCGCATCCTCTTCGATGCCTCGGCGACCTCATACTTCAACGCTTTCGAGCTGCGTATGCTGTGCGGCGAGGTGGTGAACCGCCTCATACGCATAGCGGACGGCAGGCTGGAGGTCCCGCCGCCGGAATGAGCCGGCGCGGCTTGCCGCAGCAAGCTTGCGGCGAGTATCGACGTGTTGCGGTATCGCATCCAATATAGTTAATTATTAATTAGTTAACTATTAATTACGAGGAGGTGGGGACAGTGGCCTCCACGCTGACGGCCATGGTCCTGGGGCTGCTCTCGGAGGGGGAGAGGCACGGCTACGACCTCATGCGCGACATGGAGGAACGGGGCATGCTGCGCTGGGCGAGGGCGAGCAAGGTGGGCGTGTACAAGGCGCTGGCCCGCCTGGAGGAGGAGGGGAGTCTGACCTCCTGGACCGAGAAGGAGGGGAACCTGCCCGAGAGGCGCGTGTACGCCATCACGGCGGCTGGAGAGGACAGGCTGCGTGACCTGGTGTACTCCCTCTGCTCGAGCCGCGAGCCGTTGCGCATGGATATGGCGGTAGGGGTGGCCTTCCTGCATCGTCTGGAGCCGGGGGAGGCGCTGGATTCCATGCGGCGCCGGCGGGAGTTCCTGGCAAGTCAGGCGAAACGCCTGGCGCGGGAGGGGGATCTGCTGAGGGGGCTCTCAGCCGACCTGTTCCTGGAGATACTCTCGCGGGAGCGAGCCATGTACCGCAGCGAGTTACGTTGGCTGGACCGCATTATCTCCATTATGGAGCGTGAAGGCGCGCATGAGCAGGCCTGAGGCGGCGCGCGCCCTGGAACATGTATGAGGGCCGGGACGGATATGGCAGCTTCGGCGCGGAGACGGCGGGGGACGAGGACCAGCCAAGGAGAAAGGGAAGATGGAAAAGAAAGTCACGCAAAGTACCCGGGAGATAATCGAGGGTGACGCCTACGGGGAGGCGATCGGGGCGGAACTGGTTGACATCCGCGAGGGATGGGCGAGGGTGCGCCTCGACCTGGCCCCGCGACACCTGAACTTCCTGGGCATGGTGCACGGCGGGGTCATATTCTCCCTGGCGGACCTGGCCTTCGGGGCGGCGGCCAATTCCTTCGGGACCAGGGCGATGGCCCTGTCGGTGGGCGTGGACTTTCTCGCCGCGGCTCCCGTGGACGGCGAGCTGACGGCCGAGGTCGAACTGGTGAAAAGGGCCGGGAGGACCGGGTTCTACCGCATGGAGGTGCGGGACGGGGAGGGCAGCGAGATCGCGCGCTGCCACGGCTGGGCTTATCACACCGGCAAACCGCTGGCCGAGGATGGCTGAGGGCGGTCCGGCGCCTAAGCCGACTCCACGGTAAGCCTGAGGGAGCCCGCGCCGTCGCGCTCGTACGAGCAACTCGAGCCCTTGCCGGTGAGGAGTTCGAATATACCCTGCATCATGCCGGCCACCAGCAGGGGAGGTATGGCGTTCTCCACCACTGCCTCCAGCCTGTCCCTGCTCAACTCGAAGCGGACGACGTTGCCCATGCCGCGCAGGGCGAGCTGGTGGGTGAGGTAGGAGGGGTCCCGGCGCACCTCGGCCATCTGCAGGGTGTCGACGACGTAGCGTCGCTGAGCCTCGACTATGGTCCGCGACAGCTCCTCGCCCAGCTCGGACTCGAGCTCGCGGAAGACCGCCTCAACGCCCTCCGCCCCCAGGATGGCCATGCGCCTGCCGGTCGCGTTGTCGGTGATGGTGCCCCTGTCCGGTTCCCAGGTGAAACCCTTGAAGTCGATGGGGATCCCGCACGAGGGGCATCTCTCGAAGGTTATATTGCCCGGCTTGCGGGGCAGGACGACGCGCGCGAGGCGGGCCGCCATCTCCGCATCGGCCTCTTGGCCGGGCACCACCCGTATGAGCAGTTCGTTCTCGCCCCGGTCCTCCCAGGTTATCTGCGCGGGCAGTCCCTCGACCAGGTTGAAGACGGCGGCCATGTCGGCGCTGAACAGGGTGAGGGAGTAGACGTTGCTGCCCTTGACCTCGATGTACCGGCCCGGCTTGAAATCGACGAGTTCGTAATGCCCGTAACCCAGCAGGCCGCCGCGGGCCGATATGGTCTCGTAGACCCTGCGGCGCAGGAAGGCCTTGACCACCGCCAGCTTTATCCCCGAGAACATGCCCTGGAGATAGTTGTAGGTGGATTTGCGCTTGCCCTCGATGACTATATGGTCGATGGGCACCCCCAGCAGCCCCGCGATGTTGTCCAGGAGGCGGTTCATGCCCTCCGCCTCGTAGAAGATCACCCTGTGGTCCGGGTTGCTGGTCTGGGTGATGCTCCCGTCGGACCCCCAACTGTTCTCCCTGGAGAATCCCAGAGGAACGCCGCAGTGCTTGCACATCCTCAGCCTGGCCATGGTGAGACCCTCCGTTCATTCGCTGGCGCGTGCATGCCGGATAACTAGAATATAACAAACTGGCTCTAGTAGATTATATTGCTTACTCCTCGGTATGCAAAACCGCCAGCATTTATATTCATACAGCGAGTACACGTACGTTTATCGCGCTGGCGCCGGAGTCATTTACGCGGTGAGAACCTCGCGGATAACCTCGGGGTGCTCAAATCTAGCCGGACGAGCGAGGATGTGGGCGGAGGAGCCCTGCATACGCGGGCGAAAAGGTGGCAGGGAGATGTGACTCCTGGTGATAATACCGCCGATAATGTATCTTATGTAAAGTTTATATGTCGTTCTCCATACCCCCGGAGCGGTCACCCCGCGTTCCCTCCCCGGCATGCTCCCCCGGCATGAAAAGGGCCCGCGCCGTGGCGGGCCCTTCCGAGTGCATACTGGAGGCCAAGAGGTCAGATCTCGAAATCCTGGGCCTGGTCGCGCAGCTCGCGCCTGAGGATCTTGCCGGCGCCGCTGGCCGGGAGCGCCTCCACTACCCGGATCAGCCTTATCTTCTTGTACGCGGCGAGCTTGGAGTTGGCGTATTCCAGGAGTTCATCCTCGCTTGCCTGGGCGCCGGGCTTGAGCTCTACGAAGGCGACGGGGATGTCGCCGGCGCGCTCGTCATACTTACCTACCACCGCCGACTGCGCTACCGCGGGATGCGCGTTGACGACCTCCTCGAGGTCACGCGGATACACGTTGTAGCCCTTGTAGATGAGCATGTCCTTCTTACGGTCGACGATATATATGTAACCGTCCTCGTCGTACTTGCCGATATCCCCGGTGTAGAGCCAGCCGCCGCGCAGCACCTCGGCCGTCTCCTCGGGCTTGTTCCAGTACCCCTTCATCACCTGTGGCCCCTTGACGCATATCTCCCCTATCTCCCCCGCCGGCATCTCCTCTTCACCTTTTTCGGATTCCATAATCCGGATCTCGGTGTCCTGCATGGGGAGCCCTACAGAGCCGAGCCTGAAACCGTCGCGGGTGGGCGGGTTGGCGCAGCAGCCCATGGTGCACTCCGAGAGGCCGTAGGCCTCGCAGATGACCCCCGGTATCTTCTCCGTGAGGGTCTCGAGCAGGTGGTGCGGGATGGGGGCGGCGCCGGAGGCCACCATGCGGATCTCAGAGAGGTCCGTCTCCTCGAAGAGGGGGTTCTCCACCAGGGGCACGAAGAGCTGCGGGGCTCCCCCGAAGACGGTGGCGCGGTACTTCGGTATCGCCTGCAGGTACTCTGTGGGGTCGAAGCGCGGGAAGACCACCAGGGTGTTGCCCCCCAGGAGCTGCATGGAGAGATAGCCGATGACGCCCATGGCATGGAACCACGGCACCACGATGAGGGATATCTCCGTCCCCTGGCCGACCGGATGGTCCTCGGGCCGGTCCCCCTCCTCGCGCCTTACCATGAACTTGCCGTCCTGGTAGTCAACGTCTCCCCCGCCGAACCAGTACGCGAACTGGCAGCAGTTCACCACCCCGTTATAATGTGTGATCATCACCCCTTTCGGGGTCCCCGTAGTGCCGCCGGTGTAGGCTATATGGGCCAGGTCCTCCCTCACGTCGAACTTGATCTCGGGGGGCTCCGCGGGATACTCCGCCAGCAGGGACGCGAAGTCGATGGTCCCCTGCGGCGGCGGCTGTTTCTGCAGCATCTTGGCGGGCGCGGAGACGGCTGGGTAGCAGTCGGCGAGGCTGACGATGATGGTCCTCTTCACCGGCGAGTTGGGGATGACCTGCTGGGGCACCCCGAAGAGCATGTCCAGCCCTATGAAGGTCTCCACTTCCGCGTCGTTGAGCTCGAATTCTATCTCCCGCTCCGCCAGCAGCGGGCTCATGGGCACGAAGATCGCTCCCGCCTTGAGCAGGCCGAAATAGGCGATGGCGAACTGGGGGCTGTTGGGAAGGTGGATGCCCACCCGGTCACCTTTCTTCACCCCCATGGCTGCCAGGGCGGTGGCGAAGCGGTCCGACAGGACGTCCAGTTCCTGGAAGGTGATCTCCATGCCGCCGAAGATGATGGCGTTACGCCACGGCCACTGTAAGGCCGCGGAGCGGACGATCTGCTGGATAGGCACCTCCGGGTAAGCCAAGTTCCTGAAAACACCCTTGGGCCAGCTCTTGAAGTTCTTTTCCATGGTCTCCCCCTCCCTCAAAGGATCCGCTTGCCGACTCGATCAACGGCATCCGCCTCGGCGGGAGCTTCTCCGCCGGCCACGGACACCCGAAATACGGGACCCTGCGAGATGCGGCGTCTGTGGTATATGCTGCGCAGTCATGCCCTCTACCCTGCCCTGCCGCCACGGACCCCAAGCCCGCGGGGCCCGGTCATGCCGATGGCGGCAAAGTAATAATAACCCATGTCGGCGGGGGTTTTCCACATGTTTAGCCCACCCCGCACACGGGTCTGGATGGCGTCACGTCCATCCCCCCGCCCTCTCCTCCAGGTCGCTCTCCTGCCTGCCGATACCCCAAGCAGTACTACCAAATAGAAGGAAATCGTCTAAAAGTCCTGGTTATCTAATCCCAAAGGTCGATATCAGCAGGATGTATTTTATCCGATAATATGTATAGGACTTTTTTAAAGTCCAACGCCCCACCCGGAAAGCAGCTGGCCACTCAGGTCAGCTGCTTCCAATTACGGGTATCAGGATGCTTCGGCTCATGCGGGGCGAATGACCTCCGCCTCCTACTCAGCGGCCGCCTGGCACCCCTTGCGGCGTCGCTGGACTCTCCGCGCCCCGTTCCGACAATCCCGCCTCCAGGAAAGACACGAGATCGGGGTAGGAGTCGGTGATTACTCCGTCGACCCCGGCCGCGACCATGTCCCGGAGCTGCTCGGTGGAGTTCACCGTCCAGGTGATCACCCTGAACCCGGCGGCGTGCGCCGTCTCCACCAGCGCGTCCTTTACGGCGTAACTCACCGGCAGCAGCGTGGCCGCGCCGCATCGCTCGGCCTCCTTGAACAGGCGCTCCACCAGCAGCTCGTACTGGCTGACCAGCCCCAGCTCGATGCCGGTCCCCAGGGCGTTGAACTCATCGAGGAAATCCGCGTCGAAGGAGCTTACCAGGACGTCGCAACGCGGCCCGGCGGCCTCTATAGTAGCGGCGAGGGCGGCGGCGTCACACTTCTTGACCTCCAGGTTCATCTCGCAACGGTCTCCTCCCAGCTCCAGGTAATCGCGCAAGGTGGGTATGTCCGGGGCCCTCTCCCGTATCTCCTCCAGTCCCATGCGCGAGAGCAGCCTCAGGCCGATGAAGGGGCTGTGCTGGATCACGGGAACTCCGTCGGCGGACATGCGTACGTCGGTCTCTATCATCTCCACCCCGAAGTCAAGGGCAGCGGCAAGGGAACGCAGGGTGTTCTCGGGCCCGAATCCCTTCCCCCCGCGGTGGCTGATGAGCTTGAACTCCCTGCTGCGAATCCCGGCTCCGACACATAACTCCATACGCATTGCATCACCTCTGCTGTAAGGTTCGGCATCCGGACGCTCCGCATTGAACCGTGGCTTTCGTGCCGGTTGGCATGTTTACGGGAGGAGATCGATGGCGCAAGGCGTCCTCGCGCAACAAAAAGACCGCGGGCGCGGCCTTTTATCGTGTCCCGACCCGGAGCCGAGCCTACTGGCCGTTGTCTCCGGCCTTCTCGTTCAGGTCCTTTATCAGGGCTTGGACGTCTATGCCGTGGGCCATTGCTCCCTGCTCGATATTCTCGAAACGGGCAACGGCGCATCCGATGCAATGAAGGCCGTGCTCCAGGAAAACCCTGATGGTCTCGGGATTATTCTCTACGACCTCCTGAATGGTCATATCCTTGGTTATAGCCATGGTCTCACCTCCTTAGTCTCCGCCTCTATCTGTAGTTTAAGCATAAACGCCGGATGAGACCAGCGTTTTTTACGGTAAGCGCATGAGATAGCTCAGGAATCCTCCTGAAGGAGGAGGTGGAGGTCGAGAAGATCGTCCCAGCAGATCGGCGGGGCATCCTCCGCCTGCTTCCTCTCTATGGGGTGGGCAAGAACGATGGGCTTCGTGCCGTTCATGCGCATGAAATCGATAAAGCGGCTGTCAGCTGGATAAGCCTGCGCCCCCCCGCAGGTGCAGCAGATGAAGGTATAAAAGGTGCCGTCTCCGTCCCCGTGCTCGACGAGAAGGATGTCTTCGAGGGAAAGTGCGACCTCTCCGCAGTTGCCACAGCGGGATTTTACACGTACCATTTTCGCCCCCTTTTTTATAGTATATACTATATTAACTATATTTATATAATATGTTATGATAACAAAAGTCAAGTGCGATTTCGGGAAGGCACATGAAGACATACAGCGACCATATCGCGCGCATTTCGGTGGCCCTGGCGGATCCGACGCGCCGGGAGATCATGGAGCACGTTATCTACGCGGACTCACCTCTTTCTGTACGGGAGGTGGCGGATTATTTCGGTCTGCATGCCAATGCGGCCAGGATGCACCTGGACAAGCTGGTCAAGGGGGGCTTGCTCAGGGTCGTTCGCCGTCGCGGCGAGCATGGCGGACGTCCGGCCAACCTCTACGATGCCAGCGGTGAGGACTGGGACCTCAACCTGCCACCACGCTGGTACAAGCTGCTCGCCGAGGTCATGGCAAGGGCGGTATCGGAGCGCAAGGGAGACCTCTCGGGGCGCCTGGGGTATGAGGCCTACGAAATCGGCCGCGAGGAGGCCATGGCGAGCTCCTCTCCCCTGGCCCATCTGCACCGCGGAGCCGGCCTTGGGAGCGTAGCAGAGGCATGGCGCGAGGAGATAATGAGGAGGGGACACAAGGCGACCGTGAGGCCCCTCGAGGACGGTCGCTTCGAGGCCTCCTTCAGCAACTGCCCGTTCGGGGATTTCTCCCACCGCTATCCCGAGATGGTGTGCGAGATACACAGGTGCCTGGAGGAGGGCTTCTTGAGCCTGGCCGGCGCCTTCCGCCTGGAGAGCGCCGGCATAAGATGCGTCTTCTTCCTGGAGCCCCCTTTATGATACGGGACGCTCGTCGAGGTTGATGTCGTACTTGAAGAGCAGGTGCTGGTAGTCTTTACGGTAGAATATCTTGCATTTTACCTCGGGATAGAGCTCGGCCAGGCGACGTATCTTGCGGTTCTTTCTGGTTACCAGTTTCTGGTTCATGGTCGTTATCTCGATGTAGAGGTCGTACTCGGGAAGGTAGAAATCGGGCGTGAACTTGGAGACGGGGGCTCCCTTCTTGTCCCATTCGATATCGAAGCTCACCGGCTCATACGACCACCTGATATCATAGAAATCCAGTAGCCGCGCGAATTCCTGCTCGCTGCGGTGGGCGAAACGCACTTCGTCCCAGCGCTTGCGCTCCATCTCCGCCATAGGTCGCACGACCGTCTCCTGACGTCAAGGCCTGCCTGTCTTCACCGGGGATCAACCACCCCTCGGGACCAGGATCTCGAACTCCGTCCACTGCACGCCGTCGAGGCCGATGCTCTGCGCCGACCCGAAGGACAGGTCCAGTACGCGCCCGGGAACGAAGGGTCCGCGGTCGTTGACCTGGACGATGGTCTGATTGCCTCTGAAGGTGACCAGAAGCCAGGTTCCAAAGGGCAGCGTGCGGTGGGCGCAGGTAAAGTCGTACATGTTGTAAGTGACCCCGCTGGCGGTGGAGTTGCCGTGAAAGTCCTCTCCGTAGCTGGTGGTATAGCCGGCATACACGATCCCGGAACGATCGAAATCCGAAAGTGGAGGCATGGCGGGTACCCGCTGCAGAAGTTCACCCGGCGCGGGTACGGCCCATCCCTGCTCGGGCGCCTGCGTAGCAGGCTGGCGCCGTGCCGGCCCGCCGCCGTTCATGGCGCGGATGCCGGCATCCACCTCGCTCAAGCGGTCCTGCAGCTCGGCGATCCTCCTCTCCATGGACTCGGTGTCCAGTGACTCGGCCATGCGTTCGCGTTTCGCGCGCCGGTCCCTGAGCTCGCGTCTCTTCATGTCCAGCTCGGTTATCTTCTCCTCGAGGAGCCCGAGGGAATCCACCTCAGACTTCAGGATGCGGTCGAAATAGGCCGTGTCCTCCCACACCTCCTCGATCTCCCGCGCTCCCAGGATGACCTCGAGTTCGCTGACGTCGCCGCGTTTGTACATCGAGCGCAGGGACATCCCGTAAGCCTCCCTGCATTCCTCTAGTTCCACGGCCAGCTCGTCTATCTCCGCCTCCGAGGCCGAGATAGCGGCGTCAAGCTTCGACAGTTCATCGAGGAGGGTGGAGCGTTCGGCTTCAGCCGTCCTCAGCCGGGCTCTCAACTCCAGGATCTCGTAAGCGAGGCGGTCGGCCTCCCCCGAGAAGGAGTCCATGTCTCCCTGCGCTGCGGCGCGGGCCGGGATGATGGCGATGATGAAAAAAAGGATGAACGCGATGGCCATCGCGCATCTGCCCCGTTCCCTGGGTATCATGTCAGATCACCGTTCTTCTCCGTCTGGCTTGCGTCTTGCTCATAATAATAACAAAATCCACGCTTCCGCTTCCCGTCCCCATGGAAAGCGCATCGTTCCGGCGGCAAGGGACGGTGCGTGCATGCGTGCCGCCCGTTTCCTGGGGATATATACGTGGGGTTAAGGGTGAGACACGCGGCTCAAGTATAACGTCCGCCCTGAGACCATGCCTTGGACGTCGCGATTTCCTCGAGTTTTGCCAGTTGCTCCACAGTGCCGATGGCGACGATATAATCTCCCGGGTCGAGGCGGGTATCCTTGGCGGGCTTGGTGTTGAAACCCAGCCCCCGCTTTTTGACTGCCAGCACCAGCGCCCCGGAAATGGAGTAGATCTTCGCCTCGTCTATCGATTTCCCATCGAGGTACGAGTTGGGCTGGACCTCCACGTCGTCGATGCGCCATTCCAGGTTCTCGATGTTGAACTCTATGTATTGCCCGCGTGTCACCAGATCCAGGTAATCCCAGACCGTGGGCTTCAGGAGCATGGCGGCCATGCGGCGGCCGCCTATGGAGTGCGGCGAGATGACGCGGTCCGCGCCCGCGCGCCTCAGCTTGGGTTCCGATTCCTCCGTGTCGCAACGGCTGACGATGAAGAGGTGCGGGCAGAGTTCCCTGGCGGTAAGCGTGATGTAGAGGTTCTCCGCGTCGCTGGACAGAGCGGAGACAAGGCCCCTGGCGTTTTCTATTCCGGCCTGCTTGAGGGTCTCGTCGTTGGTGGCGTCGTCCTTGATCACCAGGAACCCCAGTTCGCTCGCCCTCTCCGCCGCGGCCGCGTCGCGCTCGATGATCACGAAATCCGTTCCGGCGTCCTTGAGGTCGTGGGCGATGTGCTGCCCCACCCTGCCGTAACCGCACAATATATAGTGTCCGATCATGGACTCGATATCCTTACGCATCTTCCTCCTTCCCATCAAGCCGGTGATGCTGTTCTCTATCATGAATTCTACCGCACTGACCAGGGTGTAGCCTACGGTGCCCACGCCGGAGATGATCAGGAAGAGGGTGAACACCTCTCCCCCGGTTCCCAGCGGGAACACCTCGCCGTAGCCTATGGTCGTGATGGTGATGATGACCATGTACAGCGAGTCGATGAAGCTGGCGCCCTCGATGATCATGTAGCCGGCCACGCCCATGGTGATTATCGAAAGCAGCAGCAGGGCAGCCTTTTCCAGCGCTTTAAGCCTAACTAGCAACCGACCGGCCTTCCTGTATATCGTATCGCGTTCGTCATCAAGAATAGTATCGTACTTGCCCGCGGGTATCTATAATCCAGGCTGTGGCGGGGTTGGAGAAAACGGCTCCGCCTTCGCAAGAAGGCGGAGCGGGTCTGCTACATGAAATCCTCCGGCTTGGCGTCCTTGAGGAAATCACGGAACCGCTCGATCTCGTCCTCGTCCTCCGTCTGTATGAAGACGCTGGCCTCGTTGAGGACATGCTCGTCGGAGTATATCGAGACGCCGGTGCGCACGGCGAGCGCGATGGCGTCGCTCGGCCTGGCGTCGATCTTGTACGGCTTTCCCTCGTAATCCATGGTGATGTCGGCGAAGAAGGTGCCCTCGCGCAGATCGCATATGACTACTTTCTTCATGGTTATGCCGAGCTGGTCCATGATGTTCTTCATGAGGTCGTGGGTCATGGGGCGCGCAGTCTCTATGCCCTGGAGAGCGAAGGCTATAGCGGTGGCCTCGAACGCTCCGATCCAGATGGGGAGGAAGCGGTCACCCGTCTTCTCCTTGAGCAGCACAATAGGCTGATTTGCGGGAAGCTCCACTCTGACGCCTATCAGTGTCAGCTCGACCATTGCCATCACGCCCTTCCGTTTTCAAGGCCTAAAGTATAGCACCCTCTCTAGTCTGTCAATCAGCCTCGATTCTATTTTACCCGAGGCGCGACTCAAGTTCACGGGGGCGGGCCGGCACGCTTGCTCTCGCGGTCAGCTTCCCGGGACGTCTCCCGAGATGGAACAGATATAGCGCAGGTTCCTCCATCTTTGAAGGTGGTCCAACCCATATCCTACCAGGTACTCCTCCCCCACCTCGAAACCGCTGTAGTCAATATGCAGCGGCGCGATGCGCCTTGCCTTGCGGTCCAGCAGGGTGCATACCCTGATCTGGCGGGGACCACGCTCCCTCAAGTTGCGCAGTATGTAGCTCAGCGTGAGCCCGGTGTCGATTATGTCCTCGACGATGAGCACGTCCCGGCCGTAGACGCTCTCGGAGAGGTCCTTCACGATGCGCACCCCGGACGATGACGCGCCGGCTTGCTGATAACTGGATATGGCCATGAAATCAACGCGGAGGTCGAGGTCGATGGCGCGGATAAGGTCGGCCAGGAAGATAAAGCTTCCCTTGAGCATACCGACAAGCGTGACGGTTCCACCGGATTCCCCGCCGAGGTCAGCGGTAATGCACGCTCCCAGCTCCCATACCCTGCGCGCTATCTCCTCCTCCGTGAACACCGTCCTCTCGAAACGTTCGGGGTACAACCCGACTCACACCTCCCCACCTCGTAAGTGCCTAGATGCCCGGTATGGCCCATTTCACGCCTTTCCACCACAGGCCGAAGACGGAACCGACGAAGGAGATCGACCTCGTCAGAAAATTCGGTCTGCTGCGCCCGGCGTCGCTGACCAGCGGTTCCCTCGACTCGTGCAGCGTCCCCTCCGCAACAACCATGTACCCCAGTTCCTGTCCGGCGTTCACCGGATAAGGTACCCACATGAGGCAGTTGATAGTGGCGTTTCCATAACTGGCGAGGCGGTCCCTGCGCACCGTGAACACCAGGTCCTCGGACCCTACGGCATTCACCTCGCGGCGCGGAAAGTCCCCCACCTCCACGCGGGCGACCGGCTGGCCCGCGTACGCGAACTCCACCAGAGCGAAATTATTGAAACCGTACTCCATGAGGGATATGGTCTGGTCCCAGTAACTCTCTCCGCCATCGAGTATGACGGTGATGAGTTCCCGCCCGTCCTTCCGGGATGAAGCGACGAGGCATTTTCCCGCGTTGGCCGTATACCCGGTCTTGATCCCCGTGGCGGCTGGATACAGCTTGAGGAGCTTGTTGTGGTTCTCCATAACGCGTGGGTAGGGGTGACCAGGCCAGGGGATCTCGTAGGTTTGCGCGGCCACGATCTCCCGGAACACGTCCATGGCCATGGCCATGGACGCTATCTCCGCCAGGTCCCGTGCCGAGGTATAGTGTCCCTGCTCGTCCAGGCCGTGGGGGTTGGCGAAGCATGTGTTTCCGAGCCCGAGCTCACGCGCCCTGGCGTTCATCATCTCCACGAACGCGTTCTCGCTGCCGGCGACGTGCTCGGCGAGGGCCACCGAGGCGTCGTTGCCGGACTGCAGCATCAGCGCGTACAGGAGCTGTTCGACCGTCAGCACCTCCCCGGCGTCCAGCCAGGCGGACGATTCTCCGATGGAGCTGGCGTACTCGCTGACGGTCACGTTCTCGTCCATGGATGAGTTCTCCATGGTAACCAGCGCCGTCATCACCTTGGTGGTGGACGCCATGGGCAGCGACGTGTCGGCGTTGACCTCGTATAGCACGTCACCGGTCGCCGCATCCACCAGGATGGCCGCAGCTGCGGATACCGCGGGCATGGATACCTCGTCCCTGGCCATCACGAGCTCCTCCAGGTCCGTCAGGTTGGAGGGGGAGAGCTCGCTGGCCCGGTAGACCTCATCCTCCCCGCTGGTTGCGAGGTTGTAGATGCCCGAAGCGATGAAGAGCAGGAGCAAGAGCGCTACGAGGGCGGTTATTGCCGTTCGCCGGGACTTGTTTTTCCTGCGCTGCTCCCGGCGCTTGCTCCTGCGCAGCTCCCTGATCCTCTTCTCGACGAGGGCGCGCCGCTCCTCGTCCGTGAGCACCCGGCGCGGCGGTGTTTCATGCTGCTTTCCGGATCGGTCTATCTCGTTCATCTCAATGGAGTTTAGCAGATGGTGCGGTGCGCGGTCACCAGGGATGTCCTTTGGCGACGGGTCTCAGAGAAGCGCCGTGGCCATGCCGAGGTAGATAGACAGGGAAGCGATGGCGATGATGAGCGAGGAGAAGCGCGCCTGGGTGTAGCGCAGCTCGCCCTTGACCCGCCTGGAGATGAGCGGAATGCATATCCCCACGGCCGTCCCCAGTACGACCGTAGTGAAGAGCGTGAGAGCGACGGTAAGGCCAAAGCGCGCGTAGTCTTCCCACAGTGCCGCCACCACGCCGACCAGAACGGCGAGCCCGAGGGAGATGAGGAGGACGACCCGCATCTCCTTCCACACCAGCCGCGCTATCTCCCTTGCGCCCGGCTCCTTTCCGCCGATCTCCTCCAGCACGACGGCCTGAGAGACGATGCCGATATCCTGTGACGCCCTGAGCACCAGGGGGATGAAGAAGACCAGGGATATGTAGGGGATAAGGCGCTGCTCGAACGCGGATACCAGGAGGGCTGCCGCCAGTCCTCCCAGGAGGGTGATGAGTATGGAGGGCAGCCTGGTACGCAGTGACGGAGCCGCTCCCGGCTCCTGCAGCTCCAGCCCTCCCAGGTGGGAGAGGTCCTCTATGGCCTCCTCGCGCAGGACATCTATCATGTCGTCCACGGTGATTATGCCCTTGATGATGTTGTCGTCGTCGACCACGGGAAGGGCCAGGAAATTGTAACGGCTCATGGTGTCGGCGACCGACTCCTGGTCCTCCGCGACGTTTGCGGAGATAACGTCGCGGTGCATGAACTCCTCCACCGCCTCTTCCTGCGGCGACCTCAGCAGGTCTCTCAACGATACAACCCCCTTCAGGCGGCCCTCGTTGTCCTCCACGTAGACGTAATACAGGGTTTCCGCGCCAGGGGCGTTCTCCCTCAGGTATCGCATGGTTTCCCTGGCGGTGTAGGAACTGGGGACGGAGAGGAATTCCGGCGTCATGCGGCCGCCCGCCGTGTCCTCCTCGTATCCGAGCAGTTCCCTTATGATGCCGGCCTCCCGTACCCCCATGATGTTCAGGAGTCGCTCGGCCTTGTCCCTGGGCAGCAGGGCAAGTATATCGGTGGCCTCGTCCGGGGGCATCGCCTCCAGCAGGTTTGACACCCGCGTCTCCGACAGGTCCTCGATCACGTCCGCCTGTTTGCCCGGCTCGATCTCAGAGAGCGATTCTGCGGCCGTGAAGGTGCCCAGGATATCGAGGATCCTCTCGCGGTGCTGGGGCTCCATCTGCTCGATGATGTCGGCGATGTCCGTGGGGTGGAGTTCGCTAAGTTGGGATGCGGTGACGGTGAGCTTGAGGTCAGAGCGCTGCACCTCCAGGGGGGCCACGAAGTTCCAGGGGATGGTCTTCTCGGGCAGGCTCCTGCGCAGCAGGCGCAGCAGTCTCCCGAGGGACTTCTCGAGACCCAGCCGCCTCAGCAGCGCCTGCTGGCTGACGTCGACTCCGGTAAGGCGCAGGGCCGAATCGAACTCGGCCAAGCGGAGATCGTTGACCCTTACCACCTTGTTGCCGTGCAGGTCTACGATCTGGCGGTCGAGCAGGTTGCGGCCGAGCAGAAGTCCAGACTGGGGGTATTCGCTCTTCCATATCTCCTCGCGTTCATGATCCAGGCGCACCTCGTTCGGACGCAGCTCCGATACCCACTCCCAGGGCACGGCCACCATCTCTCTGCGCCCTCGCCGCGTGCGGGATATGACCATGAACTCGGTCTGCGGGAGGCCTCCCGAGAGGCCCATGCCGATATCGTGCAGCTTTCCGGCCGCGCGTCCGGCGGCATCGACGACTTTGCGTTCCTGAAGGTCGGAGAAGAAGAGCACTGATACCCCCGAGGGCATTCCGGACCCGTCAGAACGGGACAGGTTGATTGGACTTGAGGAAATACTCCTTGACCCTGTTTTTGAGCAGGAGGTCTTTAAGTTCGCGCGAGAGATTGACCAGTTGCAGCAGGTTGTCCAGGGCTTTGCGCCTGACCTCCGGGTCCTTGGACTTGAGGGTGGGCGCTATGATCTGCTCGAAGGATAACGCCTCGCGATCGGTGAGGTTTTCGTACATGCGCATATGGCGCGGCTCGAGGCCGTAACGGGAGAACTCCCTGGCGATGCGGAGGATCTTTACGTCTTCCTTATCGAAATATGGGCCCTCGTCGCCGTCGTGGGAGCGGATCAGCCCGAATTCCTCCAGGGTCTCGGCGAAGGAGGGATCGATGCCCAGCACCTGCTGGACATCGGCGCGCAGCAGGGTGGAGTCGTCGTACGCCACGAGATCCTCCCCCACCTCCAGGGAGCCGAGCATGCCCGGCACCAGGTCTCCGGCGCGCATCTTTCCGCTCTCCAGCTCGCCGATCTTCTCCCTGATCACCTTGAGGGGCAAGTACTTTTCCCGCTGGAGCTTGAGGATGAACCTCAGGCGCTGGGCGTCGGCCTGGCTGAACTTGCGATACCCCGATGGCGTCCTCTCGGGCTCTATGAGGCCCTCGCTCTCCAGAAACCTGACCTTGGATATGGTCAGGTCGGGGAATTCCTCCTTGAGGGATTTCAGGAGTTCTCCGATGCTCATCCTGTCTTTTTGCTCTTCCATGTGTGCCCCTCTCGCTATCCCGCCGCTGCGAGGAAGAGAAGCCGGAACTTGCCGATCTGTATCTCGTCGCCATTGCTGAGAGAGGATACCTCGATGCGCTCGCGGTTGAGATAGGTGCCGTTGAGCGAACCGGTATCGAGGAGGGTGAAGCCGGACACCTCGCGGCGGATCTCGGCGTGCCGGCGTGACACCGTGATGTCGTCGAGGAAGATGTCGCTCTCCGGGTGCCGCCCTATGACGATGATGTCGCGATTGACCACGAAGCGCATGCCCGCGTCGGGGCCCTTCCTGACCATCAGCATGGCGCTCCCTTCCTCCAGGGGTTCCGTGGGCAGCGCTATCTCGACTTCGTCCTCGACCTCCGCTTCCACGGCAGGAAGCCCCAGCGTGGTCTCTTCGCCCTGCGCCTCTCCCGGCTCGAAGTGGGCTCCGCAGCGGGAGCAGAATACACTGCCCTCCGGATTATAATGTCCGCACTTGGTACAGAACACGGCACATGCCTCCTTCCAACGGTACTCGCGTGCGGGTTCGGTTTTCGACCCCCGGCAATCCTCATCGTCGCCCATGTCGCGTAGCGCTCTCCCTAAATAATATATTGCAGCGCATAAATTTTAAAGAAGAAGCTTACATTTAGGGTTACGGCAATCAATCGGTGGTGGGGTCGTTGCGGGGCATGCCGAGGGCCTCGCTGGCGAGGATCTCGCTCAGCCTGTCAATGTCCGCGTCGCTGATCAACGTCTTTCCTTCCCTGAGGCCGCTCTTTTTCCTCCTCACCAGTTCGGCGCGGAGGATGTCTATCTTTCCGTGCAGCACCCTGCGCTGGTAGGAGATCTTTCTCTCCTCCTTCAGGAGCTCCTCCAGGATGCGGCGCAGCTCCTCGTCGTCCTTGTTGCTGTAGTCGATGTAAACCTCATGTGGAGGGACTTCCCTGGTCTTTCCGTTCTCGCCGTTCATCCGCGATCCTCCTTGTGGTCATCGCCTTAGTCAACCTTGATTCTATCAGAAAATACTCCCCCCATTAAGCATCAAATCGCGCCGGCGTGACACCCGCCCGCGCGCTCAGCGCGGGAGAGCCAGCGATTCGGCGTTTCTGAGCCAGCGTTTGGACGAGTACGCCCTGCTCAGGTCGTTCCAGCGCGCCCTTTCACGGGGCGAAAGCTCCCCCCCGGCTATCTCGACGCCGAAGTATTCCCTGAAACCCTCGATAAAGCAGTCGGCTACATGCTGCCATCCGTACTCGCGTGCGGTCTCGTCGAGAGACATGCAGCGCCGCCTGTATGCGTCGAGGTGCCTGTCCCGCTCTTCCTCGCCGGTGAAGCGCAGCAGCCTGAAAAGCAGGCCGGATTGGTCTTTGAGTAATATCGATCCATGCTGGAGCAGGGCGCCCCCGCGGCGCACCTGGGCGCTGCCGCAGAGCTTGCGGCCGCCGCACTCCAGGTCAGCCTGGGTGCTCGCGGCGAAACAGGCGCCCCCGGTCCGGCGGTAGTCCTCCCCCCCTCCCGGCCGGATGACGGCGTCGAGGCCGAGGCGCTCCAGGGCGAGCAATATGCCCTCGCTGATGAGGCGGTATGCTTCGACGACGCCGTCGGGCAGCGGAAAACCCCGCGGCATGACGATGCTGTAGGTGAAGTCGTCGAGGTGGAGGATGCTCTTTCCTCCGGTGGGACGCCGCGTAACCTCGATGCCCTCGGCGGCGCAGGAATCCAGGTCTACGTCGTCGATGGGCTGGAAGCGTCCGATGGAAAGCGCCGGGGGCGACCACCTGTAGAAGCGGAGGGTGGGGACGAAATCCTCCTCGCAGGCGGCCTCCAGCAGGGTCTGGTCCAGGGCCATGTGGCTGGCACCCCCCGCGGGCGGCGAGGCCAACAGGCGCCAGGGGATTTGATCGCGGGTATGCACGGCTTTGTCCAAGTCGGCCCCGCTTAAAGCAGCTCCGCGTGGACCACGTCTTCGAGCTGCTGGAAGATGAAACGGTCGGTCTCCTCGCTCAGCGAGGCCACGGCGTCCCTGAAGACGCTCACGCCGTAATTCCTCATCGCCGCGTCGAGGGCGGTGGCATATACGCAGATATTGGTAAGGACCCCCGTCAGGTAGATCCTTCTCACCTCCATCTCGCGCAGGTAGGTGTCGAGGTCCGTGCCGAAGAACGCGCTGTACCTGCGCTTGGGGATGATATACTCACCCGGAGCCGGCTTGAGGGCGTCTATGACCTCCCCCCCCCAGGTGTCCGAGACGGCATGTGCCGGCCAGTAGCGGAACTCGTGATCGTCCTCGCGGTGGCTGTCGGTGATGTAGATCACCGGGATCCCCTGCTCCCTGGCGCCTGCAAGGATCCGTGCCAGGCGAGGTACGATCCTCCTGGCGCCCGGAACCACCAGCGACCCTCCATCCTCGATGAAGTCGTTCAGCATATCGATGACGAGCAGCGCGCTCTCCGCCTCGAACCTCACGTCCATATCCATCATAACCCTCCGTCACATAACCGAGCCTTATCATTGAGGATAGCCGCTGCCGGCTGCGCTCGCAATGAAACCCGGCATCACGCGGTGGCGCTATGGTCAGCCGCCGACGATATCCATTATCTTCTTGGTGAACTCACCGATCACGAGGGCGGCCCGGGTGTCGTCATCGGATTCGCATATCAGGTGCATCGATGGCACGTCGGGATCGGGCAGGACGAGTATCCAGGTGCGCTCGTCCAGGAAGACCTTCACCCCGTCGATAAGCTCCAGGCGGCCTTCGTTAGTCTCCTCCACGAGTCGGCGCATGATGAGCCCCTTCTGCTCCCAGGAGGCGGGGATCTCCTCGGATAAGAGATGGACGGGGGGAAGCTCGTCCACCAGCCCGGAGAGGCGACCGCCGGCCTGGCTCAGGCTGTCCATGAGGATGGCCGTGCTGGCCATGGCGTCATATATGGGGAGGAAGGAGGGAAAGATGAAACCCCCGCTCCCCGCACCAGCGAAGATCACTTCTCCGTCCAGTGAAGTCCTCATGAGATCGCTGCGGCTGACCTTGGTGCGTATGACCTCGTTGCCGTAGCTTTGGGCGATCTCCTCTACCCGCGAGGTGATGCTTACAGGTACGGCGATCCTTCCCTTGCGCCCCGACTCGCATAACAGTTTCACGAAGAGCAAGAGGGCGGTCTGGGGGTGTAACTGGCGCCCCAGGTCATCCAGGAGGTACAGCCTCTCCCCCGCGTTGTCCATGAGCACCCCGAGCTCAGCCTCGGAAGTCCTTACCAGCTGCGAGAGATTCTTGAGGGCCGCGTTCAGCTCCTCCTGGTCGAGGGTCACCTTCTTTTCATCCACGAAGCTGTTCAGCCCGAGGACGTCGCAGCCCATCTTCCCCAGTACCTGCGGCAGGATGATGCTGACGCTCCCGAAAGCGTAATCTACCACGACGCGGAAGCGTTTGAGGTTAAGCCTCTCCAGGTCGAGCTGGTTGAGCAGAGAGTTAGTATACATTTCCAGCACGCGGGGCGGGAACACGATGGCCCCGATCTCTCCCATGAAGGCCCTCCTGAAGTTCGCCTGGTAGAAGACCTTCTCGATGTCGCGCTGTTTCGCCTCGGATATATCTATACCCCGCTCGTCGAAAAACCTGATCTCTATGGACTGGGGGTCGAAGGTGGAGATGCGCACGTCTATCCCCCCCACCGCTCTCTCCACGCTAATGGCGAAACGGTTCACCGGGGAGGGAGACACCTCGAGGTCGGCAACGTTCACGCCGGACGCGTTCAAGCCCGTGATCACGGCTCTTTTGATGGTACGGGCCGCCCGGGAAGCGTCGCGCGTCGTCACGACGGTGGAACCCAGGGGCAGGCTTGAGCCGTAGGCCAGGGCGATCCTCAGGGCCTGTTCCGGTGTGATGTCGATGTTCATGATGCCGGATATCGCCTTCTTGCCGAAAAGGGTGCGCAGGCCCTTCGATTCCCAGATGATGCTGGTGTTAACGGTGGCCCCGGTTTCTACCGTCTTAAAGGGATATATCTTGACGTCATGGTTGACCATCACGTTCTCGCCGATGAGGCACTCGTCCCCGACCACGACCCCCTCCTCGAGGCGGACGTTGCCCTTGAGATCGCAGTTCTTCCCCACCACGCAACCCCTGAGATGGCAGTTGGCGCCGATATAGGAATTGTCGTATACGAGGGCGCGGTGTACGAAGGAATCCTGTTTGACGATGACGTTATGGCCGAGGACGGTGTATTCGCGGATCACGGCACCCCTCTCGATCCTGCAGTGGTCTCCGAGCACCACCGGACCCCGTATCTCTGCGTCGCCCGCGATGTCCACTCCCTCCCCTACCCACACGTTCTCGGACATGCGGAAGCCCGGCGGATCTATGCGCACCTTGCGTTCCAGGATGTCCTTGTGGGCGGCGATGTATTGCTCGAAATTGCCTATATCGCACCAGTACCCCTCGGCAACGTATCCGTAGAGCGGATAGCCCTTTTCGAGCAGGAGGGGGAAGAGGTCCTTGGAGAAATCGAAGGAGCGTCCGTCGGGGATGAAGTCCAGGACCTCGGGTTCGAGCACGTAGATGCCCGTGTTGATGGTATCGCTGAATACCTGCCCCCAGTTTGGCTTCTCGAGGAACCTCTCAATGCGTCCATCGGCGTCCGTGACCACAATGCCGAACTCCAGGGGGTTATCTACGCGGATGAGCGTAAGTGTGGCCATGGCCTTGTTGCGGCGGTGGTAATCCACCACCCCGGTAAGGTCGATGTCGGTGAGCGCGTCCCCGCTTATCACCAGGAAGGTGTCCTGCAGCAGTCCGGAGGCGTTCTTCACGCTTCCCGCCGTCCCGAGGGGAACGAATTCGGTGGAATAATGCATGGAGGCGCCCCATTCACCGCCGTCTCCGAAATAGTTGCTGATGAGCGTGGGAAGGAACTGCAGGGTGACGATCATCTCATCAAAGGAACAGCGAGTGAGAAGGTTCACGATGTGTTCCATCATGGGACGGTTCACCACCGGCAGCATCGGCTTGGGCTGGTTGCTGGTGAGTGGGCGCAGGCGGGTGCCCTGGCCACCCGCCATGATCACGGCTTTCATGACATTACCTCCATACATTCACTCAAGTCAGGTAGTCCATTATCAGGACCACGCTGTGCGGAGGAAGGTTGTCCTCGGAGACATAGACGGGAGATCTGCCCGTTCGCTCCACGGCGTCGAAGTGGGCCGCGAAAGGCTCCTCGGTCTCTATGGGAAAGGAGCAGGCAGCGTTGCGGTAGTGCATCGGAATGGCGATGCGCGGGTCGAGGGCTCTGACCACGCTCGCAGCATCCGGCGGCTCCAGGGTGAAGAACCCCCCTACCGGCACGAAGAGGATATGCGTGCCTGCCAGCGCCCTGGCCGCCTCGTCGTCCAGCCGGTGGCCCAGGTCGCCGAGGTGCACGAAAGTCAAGCCCTGCATCTCCCAGCGAAACGCGATATTGGGGCCGCGCTCGGTTCCGCCCTTGGAGTCGTGATGAGTCGATACCCCGGAGACCTTCACCCCGGCCACCTCGCGGGGAGCCGCATCGCGCACCACCACCGGCTCTCCCTTCACCAGGTCGATATTGGAATGGTCGGCATGATCGTGGCTTACGAGCACGATGTCTGCCGTCACGTCCGGCAGAGGGTATCCGACGTAATCGTTGTAGGGATCGGTCACCAGGCGCCGCACCCCGTCCTCCAGCAGGAACATGGCGTGGCCGAGCCAGCTTATCTTTACGGCCTGCGAGAGGTCCCTTTCCGCGGTGTAGCGAGAGGCCATATCGTCACCTCCATGTCTATGACTAACTTTCCAGATACACTTCAAGAGTCGCCGCCAGCGGGCCCTTCGCGCGGAGAGCGTAAGCGGCGTTAGCCAGCGGACGTTTTCGCGGCGCCTAACAACTTTATACCCCGCCGCAAATAGATGTAACCGCTGACGTAGGAGAAGACGATGCCCGCGCAGAAGATCACGAAACCGGCGGGATTCACGCGGGTGAAGAAGCCGCCTCCCCCCACGGGCTCGGGCACGTTCCACGTGATGAACAGGCAGATGGACACGAAAAGCATGGCGGTAGCCGCCTTGCCCGTCCAGTGGACGGCCAACTTTTCTCGCACCTCCCTGTCGTTTATCCCCACTATCGGGGCACCGATGAGCATGAGCACGTCCCTGCTCACGATGAGGGCCCCCATCCATATGGGCAGGAAGCCCCTCCACATCAGGGCCACGAGGACGGAGATGACAAGCAGTCGGTCGGCGAAGGGGTCCACGAGCTTGCCGAACTCGGAGATGGTGTTGGTGCGCCGCGCAATCTGGCCGTCGATGAAATCGGTGGAGGCGGCGAAGAGGAACACGCCCAGGGCCCAGTAATGGGCGGAGTCGGACACCTGCCTGGACATGATGGAGATAAGCCACAGGATAACGGGGATGAGGATTATACGCAGGCAGGTGAAGAAATTCGCGATGTTCTTCCTGATCATATATCCCAACCTCCTTCGCGCGCGACGGCCAAGGGGACCCTCGAGCAGACGCGGGAGGCCTGGAGCGAGATGCTTCCCGCGCCGTCCCGCAGAGGGTCATAAAGGAAAAGGGCGGTTGAATCGTCCCGCCCATTTCGCCTGGTCGGGATGGCCGGATTTGAACCGGCGACCTCTTGACCCCCAGTCAAGCGCGCTAACCAAGCTGCGCCACATCCCGAGACTCAATTTCTCCAGGTCTAACATTTTATAGGCCACAAGTGGCGATTGCAACGCGCGGCAGCGCGAGGAGGCCATCTTCCTTGCTTGCGCTGCCCTCGGGTAAGCGTTCTCGACCCCGGCGGTCCTAGCCGTCGGGCGGAGGCGGAGGCTGGCGCAGGGGGGCGTGGGAACGCATGGGCAGGGATATGCTGTCTTCGGACGGATCATAGAGGCTGACGCGGTTGCGCCCGCTCTGCTTGGCCCGGTAAAGGGCGCGGTCCGCCTTATCCACGAGCTCCTCCCCCTCCTGGGCGTCGTCCGGGAGGCTTGCAACCCCGATGCTCACGGTCAGGTTGCCCCCGGGTTGATCCTCCTCGTACGGGAAAAGGTGCTCCTGCACCACGCGCCGTATACGTTCCGCCATCGCGTATGCCTCTTGCTTGCCGACCTCCGGGATGATCACCGAGAACTCCTCTCCCCCGTAGCGGAACACGGTGTCGACGTCGCGGGTGTTCTGCTGCAGCAGGCCCGCTAGTATGCGCAACACCTCGTCTCCGCGGGGATGACCGTGTTTGTCGTTGTATATCTTGAAGAAGTCTATATCCAGCATGATGAAGGAAAGCGGGCGGTTGTAGCGGATCGACCTCTTGACCTCCTCGCCCAGCACCCTTCTGAGATACCTGATGTTATACAGGCCGGTCATGTCGTCGGTGATGGCGAGGCGGTTGATCTCCTCGAAGAGCCTCGCGCTCTCCACCACCATGCCGATCTGCTCCCCGATGGCATTGGCGAGCGCGGCGTCCTCCTCGTCGAAGGCGTTCTGGTAGCGGCTGGCCATGTGCAGTATGCCGTAGACGTTCTTCCCGGAACGGATGGGCACGCACAGCACGGAATGGGACTCCGGGTCCACGAGCATGTTCGGGCAGCGGAGGTCGGACGCCACGTCCGTGCACAGGAAGGTCTCGTCATGGCGCATCACATAGCATTCGTTTATCGCCTCGAAGGGGTGGCTGAGATGGCGCGTGATATACTCCTCGCTGTAACCGAAGCTGCGCACCGTCTCCATGAGCTCAACGCGGTAGTCGATGATGTTTATCAGCGCCTTCTCCACGGCGAAGAGGCCGCGGATCACGTCCATGGCGAGGTTGTACAGCTGGTCGAGACTGGAGACGGTGTTGATGGCATCGATCACCCTGATGAGGCTGGTCAGCTGCGCCACCTTCTCCTCGCTGCGCCGGTAGAGAAGCGCGTTATCGAGGAAAACGGAGATATGGGGGGCTATGAGCTCTGTCAGCGCGAGGTCGTGCTTGTTGAAGCCCCGGCGGTTGAGCTTGTTCGCCATCACGATGAGGCCGATGGTCCTGCCGCGCGCCACGAGCGGGCTGGCCAACATGTCGAACACGTTGTAGCCCGGGGCGAAGGGAGAGATCTCCACCTCCCGTGAAAGGCGGCGCGTCACCAGGAGAGGCTTGTCGTTGCGGAAACAACTGGACAGGACCCCGGGCGTATCGGCCTGCAGTCTGAGCCTGGCCGTGCTCATGAAATCCAGCCCCAGTGAGGGCTGCTGGGCATCGAGTGTGCCGGACTCCTCGTTGTAGAGGAAAACCAGCGCCACCTCCGCTCTCATGAACTCGGCCATGCGCTGGGTTATCTCCTTGAGCACGTTGTAGAGCGCCGGGCTCTTGCTGGAGCTCCGGCTTATCTCGTAGAAGATCTTCAGCCGGTTGCGGTCCTTGAGCATGAGGTCCACGACGAGTATGTTCACGACGGTGGCGGCGATTATATAAGCGTAGCGGATGGCAACGGCTTGGGCGACGTTGTATCCGGGGGGCTGCTGGCGGTCGAGGACGACGATGGCGGTGAAGCCGATGAGGCAGAGGGCGCAGGCGTAGCTTGCCCCCTTGTAGCCGCGATACATGCCCCCGATGAGGGGGATGGTTCCCAGGAAGAGGAAGGTGTAGCTCTCGATGCCCCCGCAGAAGTACACCGCGGCGCAGAGGCTGAAGACGTCGATGATGCTCACTGCCCAGGCGTGCGGCCCCCTCAGGCTGAAGATGTCATGGAAGAAATAGGCGATGACCGCGTAGGCAAGGAACGCGCCGGCGAGGATGTAGAGGGAGAAGAAGTCGATCTCGCCCCCCAGGAAGACGTCGAGGTGGTCCAACTGCACCAGGGCGATCAGCAGCGCCGCGAAGATCACGCGGAAGACGAACTCTCGCAGGCGCGGATCGTATATTTCGGATGAGCCGCGCTCCGGCCCCTGCGTCTCCCCCTTGAAGCCCCGGCTGGATGCCCCCAACGAAGATGGCATTCCCATATGCTTGCGCGCTCCTGTTTCCGTCGCCCCCAGGCCCGCCTTACCGTGGCCCGGCGGGCTCATTAGATAATAGTAACACCTGCCGGTGTTCAAACTCACCGCGCCTCCTCGCACGGTGCGCCGGAGGGCGGCGCGGTACGGCGATACTCCCCTCCCCTATTCCTCGCGCGGCTTCCCGCCGGGTGGCGCATCGTCTATGAAGGGTTGCATGCGGTGCAGCGCCTCCGCGGGTATCTCGGCCACGATATGGTAGCCCGCTTCGTCCGACTGCATCTCCAGCACCCGTCCGCTCCTGTACACGAGGGCTAGCAGTTCCCCCTCGCTGTGCGGTACGGTGGCGCGCACCACCCGGGACGACCCATCCATCTCGGCCATCCTCTCCAGGAGGTCGTCCATGCCCTCTCCGTTCAGCGTCGACGTGAAGACACCCCCGGGGACCAGCCTCTCCAGGCGGCGCCTGTCCTCCTCACGCAGCAGGTCGCTCTTGTTCAATACGTATATGGTGGGGATATCACTGGCCCCCAACTCATCGAGGACTTCGTCTACCGCGCGCATCTTTCGTCCCACGTTCGGCGACGAGGCGTCGATCACGTGCAGCAGGACCCCAGCCTCTCCCACCTCCTCCAGGGTCGATTTGAAGGCCTCGACCAACTGGTGGGGCAGGTGATCGATGAAGCCGACGGTATCGGTGACCACCGCCCGCCGCCTGCCGGCCAGCCCGACGCGCCTGGTGATGGGATCGAGGGTTGAGAAGAGCTGATCCTCCACCGTGACCCCCGCTCCGGTAAGGTAGTTGAGCAGGGATGACTTGCCCGCGTTGGTGTAGCCGACGAGGGCGAAGGTGGATACCGCCTGCCGTTCGCGCCGCTTGCGCTTGACCCTTCTTACCCGCGACAGGTCCTTGAGTTCCCTGTCGAGGGTTCTTATGCGCGTCTTTATACGGCGCCTGTCGACCTCGAGCTTGGTCTCGCCAGGACCCCTGGTCCCGATGCCTCCCCCCAGGCGGCTCAGCTCCACGCCCCTTCCCGTCAGGTGCGTGAGGCGGTAACGGAGTTGTGCCATCTCCACCTGTGCCTTGCCCTCCTTGGAGTGGGCGTGCAGCGCGAATATGTCGAGGATGAGGGCGGTGCGGTCCAGCACCTTCACGCCCAGCTCTCTCTCCAGGTTGCGTTGTTGGGAAGGGGTCAGCTCCTGGTCGAATATCACCAGGTCCGCCCCGGAGGATGATACCAGGGACGCGAGCTCGTCGAGTTTTCCCCTGCCCAGGAAGGTGGCGGCGTCGGGGCGCGCGCGCGCCTGCAGCAGGGTAGCCACGACCTCCGCGCCGGCCGTCTCCGCCAGCGAGCGCAGTTCGAGCAGGCTCTCCTCCGCCTCCGCCTGGCCCGTTTCCCCCCAGCGCAGGCTGACCAGCACCGCCCTTTCCCTGTCCCGAGAGATCGCCCCCCGGCCCTTTCCTTCACTCGCTTCCATGCCATACCACCATACTCGGATGTCCTTGGGATGCGGTGTGAGGCGCAGCCCTCCCCGCTTCTTCCGCGCCCGCGCCCCGCGTCAGGAGAAGGCCTTCTTCAGCCTGTCCACGCCCTCCCGCAGGCGCTCGTCGGGCAGGGTGAGCGAGAACCTCACGTATCCCTCTCCGCGTGCACCGTATGCGGAACCCGGGGCTACCGCTATCTCGGCTTTCTCCAGGAGGTGCCTGGTGAATTCACGCGAGTCATAGCCGTGCGGAACCTTCATCCACACGTAGAGGGTGGCGCTTGGGACCTCCACCTCCCAGCCAATGGACCGCAGTCCCTCCAGGAGGGCGTCGCGCCGGCGCCGGTAGACCTCGCGGTTGTCCAGCACGCAGTCCTGTGGCCCCTCCAGCGCGGCTACCGCGGCCAGCTGCACGGCGTTGAAGACACCGGAATCTATGTTCTCCTTCACCTTAGCGAAGGCCGCGATGACCTCGGCGCCACCTACCGCGAAACCGACGCGCCACCCGGTCATGTTGTAGGTCTTGGAGAGGGAGTGGAATTCGACCGTGCGCTCCCGCGCCCCCGGTACCTCGAGGAGAGAAGGCGCGACGTATCCGTCGAAGGTTATCTCGGAATAGGCGAGGTCGTGGGCCAGGATCACGTCGTGGGCGCGCGCGTAGTGCACCAGTTCCTCGAAGAACGCGAGGTCCGCGACTGCCGCCGTGGGATTGTTGGGATAATTGAGGAAGAGGAGCCTGGCTTTGCGCCAGACCTCCTCCGGAACGGAAGCGAGGTCGGGCAGAAAATCGTTGCCTTCATGCAGTGGAAGCTCGACCGGCACGCCGCCGCAGAACAGCGTGGAACTGCGGTAGACGGGATACGCGGGGTCCGGCACCAGGGCCACGTCGCCGGGGTCCAGGAGGGCCAGGGGAAAATGCGCTATGCCCTCCTTTGAGCCGATTAGCGCAAGCGTCTCGGTTTCCGGGTCAAGCGATACGCCGAAGCGGCGAGAGACCCAGGACGCGGCGGCCTCCCTGAAGCGGGGCATGCCCCGGTATGAGGGATAGCGGTGGTGCTCCGGCCTGGCCGCCTCCTCGCACAGGGCCTCGACGATGTGGGACGGGGTGGGCAGGTCGGGGTCTCCCACGCCGAAGTTTATGACATCCACTCCCTGGCGCCTCTTCTCCTCCACGCGGCGGTCTATCTCCGCGAAAAGATATGGCGGCAGGCCGACGACGCGTTGCGATAACTTCAAGGGTCATACCTCCATGGTCCGTCTCTCACCGGGGCCTTGTCTCCGCCGCCCATGCGCCGGAGATCTCCCCGCGGAATACCTCCACGGCAGGCCCTGCCATGTGCACGTGCCCGCTTGCGTCGATGCGGATGCCCAACGCTCCGCCGGGCAGGCGGACCTCGACGGGGCTCTCGCAGCTGCCGAGATGTATCGCCGCGACCGCGGCCGCGCAAGCTCCCGTGCCGCAGGCCAGCGTCTCACCTACCCCGCGCTCCCAAACACGCAGGATAATGCGGTGTGTTCCGTCTATTTGCGCGAACTCGACGTTGGTGCGTCCGGGAAAGATGGCGTGCTTCTCCAGGGAGGGCCCGACCAGCGGCACGGGAGCTTTCGCCGCGTCTTCGACGAAGAGCACGCAGTGTGGGTTGCCCATTGAAAGACAGAACGCCCGCAGTTCTTCCCCGCCCTCCATGGTGACGGCAACCTCCCCTGGCCGCGCGGGGTCGTCGGGCGCAGGGAGTCCGGGCGCGGACAATTCGGGTAGGCCCATGTCCACCTCCACCCCGTCCACGCCTTCATCCCCGACGGAAAGGCTCAAAGCCTTTATTCCAGCGAGCGTCTCTATAAGCATCTCCTCCCTGGCCAGACCTAGCCTTTCGTAGAGATATCTGGCCAGGCAGCGTATGCCGTTTCCGCACATCTCCGCCTCGCTGCCGTCGGCGTTGAAGATGCGCATGGCGGCGTCGGCGCCGCTGGTGGGCGCGCAGGCGAAGATGACGCCGTCGGCCCCGACCCCGGTATGTCTTTCACACAGGGCCTCTATTTCCCTCGCCGAGAGGAAGGGGCCGCTTTCGGCGCCGTCCAAGATGACGAAATCGTTTCCCGTTCCCTGATACTTGAAGAACTCCATCCCGACCTTTTACCGTTCCATCCGTCCAGCCGCCGCCAACGCCTTCTGCACACGCCGTGGGCGGCTAAATCATCCTCCCGCTCCCGCCAGGCGGCGTGCCGAGACCTTGTCGCCCCGCGCGGCCGCCGTCTCGAAGCTCTCCCCGCAGGTAATCACGGATCTCTCCGACGATGCGCGGCGAAGGCCCTGACAGGTCATCCTCGTCCAGCTCCATCCAGCACAGGCCCGGTATGCGCCTGAACCAGGTCAGCTGGCGTTTGGCGTAATTGCGGGACCGCCGCTTGATGTTATTGATAGTGTCCTCGAGGGATATCCCGCTGTCAAGGTACGCCAGCACCTCCTTGTATCCCAGCCCCTGGCGTGCGGTGCGCGAGAGCCCGCTCCCTTGCGCCAGCTCTCGCACTTCATGTACCAGGCCGGATTCGAACATCTCGTCCACGCGCTTCTCGATGGCGCGATAGAGCGCCTGGCGGGGTGCGTCCAGGACCACGCCGCAATGATGATAGTGGGGCGCTTGCGCCTCCCGCCTGTCCTGGAAGACGGAAAAGGGCATGCCCGTGCGCTCGTACACCTCCATGGCGCGCACCACCCGCCGCGGGTTGGCGTAACCCTCCCCGGCGGCGAAAGCGGGGTCGACGCGCGCCAGGCGCTCCTTGAAGGCATGCTGGTCCGTCTCGAATTCGCGCTGCAGCCTCTTGCGCAGGTCGTCATCCCCCGATCCCGGCGGAAACACCACCTCGTTCACCACCGCCTCGAAGTACAAGCCGGTGCCTCCGACCAGCAGGGCTATCCTCCCGCGCGACAGGATATCCTCGACGGCCTTGCGGGCCTGCCGCTGGAACTGCGCCACCGAGAAGTCGGTCGCCGCGTCGACCACGTCCAGCATATGGTGGGGCACGAGGCGCCTGGCGCCGGGATCCGGCTTGGCGGTGCCGATATCCATGCCGCTGTATACCTGCATGGAGTCTACGGAGACTATCTCGGCACCGAGGGAGGGAGCGATCTCGAGCGCTATGCGGCTTTTGCCCGTTGCGGTCGGGCCGAGAATGGCGGCGACCATCGGGCGCCCCGGGCTTTTTCCGGCGTGCGGTTCAGTGAAATCTGTCAACGGTAAAACGGTAGAGCTGTATGGGTTCATGGGGGCTGATGCCGGCCTTGTTGCGGGCGATCTCGAGTTGCTGCTCGACCGTATCCACCCCTTCCAGGTCGGGGAGGAGAAGCCCTGTCCTGTTCCCCCTCCTGACTATGACCCCGTATATCTTCGGGTCGAGCTGGGAGGCGTCTTTGACCGGCTCTGGCTCGCCCAGGACGTCGACGCTGATGTCGAGCGAGTCGAGCTCGTGCTCCGCGACGGGCGGAAAGCGCGGATCCCTGCATGCGGCGCTCACCGCGTTGGTGGCAATCTCTTCGGCCAGGGTATCGCACGCAGGCTGAAAGGTGCCGATGCATCCCCGCAGCTCCCCTCCTTTCTTGAGGCACACGAAGGCGGCGCTCTTCCCCGAGAGCCCCCCTCTTTCTTCCCCGATCTCCGCAGGAGACATCCTCCTGCGCTCTCGCACCCAGGCCTCGATGGCGGCCCTTGCCAGCCTCACGTGGTTGCTCGTCTTGCCGTCGCTGTCTTTCTCGGGCATGGGCTGACCTCCCGTTCATCATCCCCTGACGTGCAGGGACACCATGTAACCAACCCCGAAGGGGCCCTCGTAGGAGAGCACGGTGTTCGCGAGGGTGCCGTTCTTCAGGGCGCCCCAGAGGGTGTGGATAGAGCGGAAGCCGCACTCCCCCGCGGTCTCCACGAGTTCCTCGGGAATATCGTACAGGGAATCGAAGTCACCGGCCGTGGCGATATCGACGATGCGGCGGTCGAACTCCTTGGCGCGCTGGCTGTATCCTGCGGGCGCTCCCTTGATGAGCCGGTGCGAGAGGTCGCCGCTGGCGACGAAGAACGCCCTGCGGCCCAGCTCCTCGCATGCATCACGCGCCACCTCTCCCAGCCGGAAGTGATCACGGTAGGGCAGACCGGAGATGGAAAAACAGACGACGGGGCTCTCCAGGGCCTGGTCAAGATAGTAGAGGGGCACGAGCAGCCCGTGGTCGAGCTCCTCCCCCGTTCCTGACCACCGCGTGGAGGTTGCCCGTGATGGTATCAGCGGCACGCCTTCGACCTCCGCCTTTTTCGCTATCTCCTCCACCAGGCCGATATCGTTCTGCTTGGAGATGCGCACGTTCGGCTTCCCGAAGGACGCGAAGCTGCCCTCGAGCATGGGTGCCGTCTTGATGGTGAATGAGTCCCTGTACGGAGGGGTGTGCGGCGAGATCATCAGCAGCACCTCAGGGTCAAGCTCGGCGATCCTGCGGCTCAATTCGTCCATGGCGGCAGAGGTGGAGCGCACGGACTCGCGGTCTTTACCGCCGATGTCCGGGATGAGCAGCGGCGGATGGGGGACCACGCAACCTCCGATTATGCCTCCATCCAAGCTATCACCCCCGTTTGTCCCGTCCCCGGCGCCGTCCCCGAGCCAGCGCGGCCTACAATACCGTTTATAACATACCCCTGTCGCGCAAAATAAAAACGCGTCCCGCTCGCGGAGGGGCGGGGTCAGATCACCTCCAGCAGCTCGCCATGCAGGCTCCAGCTTCCGGCGGAGACGATGCGCACGCGCGCGATCCTCCCGGTCAGGTCATCGTCACCGCGCTGGAAATGGACCAGCTTGTTGCCGCGCGTGCGTGCTGACCAGCGGGCGGGGTCCTTGCGGCTGGCGCCGTACACCATCACGGTCCGCTCCGATCCCACCTCGCCGCTCAGGCTGGCCGCGGTGAGCACGCGCGTGGCCTCCGCCAGGCGCCGCAGCCTTTCCCCCTTCACGCGGCGGGGGACGTCGTCCGGCCGCCTGGCGGCCGCCGTTCCCTCGCGGGGGTTATAGACGAAAGTGAAGGCCGAGTCGAAGCGGCAGAGCTCGACCATCTCCAGGGTGGCCTCGAAGTCTTCCTCCGTCTCGCCCGGGAAACCCACGATGAGATCGGTGCTCAAGGTCACGTCCGGCACGATACGCCGCAATTCCCGGATCTTTTCCAGATATCCCTGCCTGTCATAACCGCGGTTCATGGCCCCCAGCACGCGGTCCGAGCCCGACTGCAGCGGGAGATGGACGTATTCGCAGACGTTGGCCGTCTCCGTCACGGCCAGCATGATATCCGTGTCGAAGTCGCGGGGATGCGAGGTGACGAACCTTATCCAGGCCTCGGGACAGCAGCGCCCGAGCAGGCGCAGGAGGTCGGCGAAGCGGCTTCTCCCCTCCTCCTTGCGCCGGAAGGAGTTTACGTTCTGGCCCAGGAGGTTGACTTCCCTCACGCCCTGCCGCACCAGTTCACCCGTCTCCTCCACGACCTCCTCCATGGTGCGGCTCTCCTCTCGCCCGCGCACGTACGGGACGATGCAGTACGAGCAGAAATTGTCGCATCCGCTGGTGATGGTGACCCACGCCCTGAAGTCCTCGCGGCGCTTTCTCGGCTGGCCGGAGAGTGAGAGGCCGCCCATCGCCGTCGCGCATACCCTTCCGCTCGTGCCGCGCGAGAGCAGGGCGGCTATATCGGGGTACTGATGCGTCCCGAAGACCACGTCGACATGGGGCGCGCGGCGCATGAGGTTTACGCCTTCCTTCTGCGCCATGCAGCCTCCGACGGCGATGAGCAGTCCGCTCCCCTCTTTAAGGGGCTTGAGGGAGGCGAGGCGGCCGTAGAGCCTGTTCTCGGCGCTCTGGCGCACGCAGCAGGTAAGGAGGACCGCCGCGTCAGCCTCCTCCAGGGCGCTCTCCCTCCATCCCGCCGCATCAAGAGCCCCGCGGATGAAATCGGCGTCGTGCAGGTTCATCTGGCATCCGAAGGTCAACAGGGCGTATCTCTTATCCATGGTCTCTATTGTAGATGAAGAGGGGTCGCGTTCAAGTAGAGCGGCTGGACGCCGGGCATGGACGCCTGATGGACCGCTCGCACCTTCAGGCGAAATATTCCTCGCAGAATTCCCTGCTGCGCCGGAGGTTGCGGACGATGCGTTCCTTTCCGAGCCGCGCCTCCAGGGGACCTGGACCGAGTTCGAGCGTTATCTTGCCGTCAAAGCCGTCGCGGTACAGCCGGCGAAGGAAGCGGTCCAGCGGGAGGCGTCCCTCGAACGGGAGCGCGTGGTCATCGATCCCCTTGAGGTAATTATTGGAAAGATGTATGTGGCGCACGCGGTCGCCCAACTCGTCCCAGGCCGTGAAGATGTCGATACCAGCGATGGCGTAATGGCTGGTGTCGAAGACCAGGTTTTCGAAGCGCTTCATCTCCTCCAGGGAGTTGAAGAGGCTGAGGTTGATGGGCCTGTGCAGGTTGACCAGCATCGCGTTCTCCATGGCGACGGTGATCCCGCTGCCCATGGCGTGTGAATCGAGACATTCGCTCGCCCACCGCGCATATCCCCACTGCCAGAAATAGGGAAGGTGCACCACCACCAAGTCAGCCCCCAGGTCGCGGGCCATGGCCACGGAGACGTCTATCTTCCGGCGCGGGTCTCCCCACACCTTCTTCGCCGCGAAGAGGAAGGGAGCGTGGATGCTTCTCACCGCGATACCGAAGTCGTTGGTCAGTCTCCGGAGATGCGGGGTGGACTGCGTGTCCTCGCGCTTGGTGACCATGAGCTCGACGCCCTCGAAGCCTGACTCGCGCACCAGCCGGAAGACCTCGCTCAGGTCGAAGTTGAACAGCGATGCCGTGGAGAGTATTATATCTGCTATTTTCCTCTCCTCCCCGGAGATCTCCCCTTGCGGTGGACCATCCTGCGGGCGATGCCCCTGAAGAGCACGGTGGTCGTGGCGAAACCGGCGATCATGCCCCCCACGCGGGCTGCGGGCGAGCTCAGAGCGGATTCGACCGCGCGCAGGCTCATCTCCGTGGTTTCCAGCATCTCCTGGGCTTCCCCGGTCATCGTGGTCACCTTCTCCAGCTCGCCGTTTATGTCCTCCACCGACTGGTTGAGGTTGGATAGGAGTACGTTGAGCTGGGGACGCGCGTCGTCGAGGGTGCGGTTCAGGTGATCAACGCCTCTGCTTATCTTGAGCACGAGGCGGATGAGAAAGAAGGTCAGAAGGGGCACGGATATCGCGGCGAGCGCCAGCAAAACGATCTTGAGCGCGTTCATGTTGACTCCTTGAACCAGAAGGGGGAACCCGGGACATCCCCGGCGTTCCAGCTGCCGGCGAGCGCGGGAGCTATCGCGATTCCACGGAAAGTTTTATGGCCGTCCTTTCCTCTCCGTCGATCATGATATCCGTGAATGCGGGTATGCACACCAGGTCGATACCGCTGGGGGCAACGAATCCCCTGGCGATGGCTATGGCCTTGACCGCCTGGTTTAAAGCACCCGCCCCTATGACCTGGATCTCCGCGCTTCCCGTCTCGCGTAAAACTCCCGCCAGCGCTCCCGCTACGGAATTTGGGTTGGACTTCGAAGAGACTTTGAGTACTTCCATCTTTAAGTGCTCCTCCCCTTGCCATCTATCTGGAACGAAACCCGACATCCCCGGGTAAGCTCTAATAATATATTATTTCGTATCATTGTAAAAGGTACACCCGGCGAGTCATCGGGCCGTGTTCACGGCCTCTCCGTGGGCATGTCCATTCGCCCCCGGACATGCACTGGCGGTCGCCGAATCCCTCAGGTGTCCTCCTTTTCGTGCAGGCCCAGCGAGATTATGAGGCGGTTCCTGCGGCGCTTGACCACCGGGGTCTCCGCCTGCAGGTAATACCTCTCACCTATCTCCGCGAAAGCCGCCTGGAGCGAAGCGCATATGCTGGAGAGGTCATCCTGGCTCAGGCGGCGGGCGAGGTGGTCGCTCCAGTCAGCATGGGACTTGCGGTGCAGGTCGGCCCTTTTCGCGGGCAGGACCGCGTCCACCTCTCCCAGGAGCTCACCGATGCTCATGAGGGGGTCGATCTCCAGCTCCAGCACACGGAAGGCGTTTCTCTCGGACACGTTGAGCCCCAACTCTTGCGAGGCGAAGCCGTGCAGCATGCGGCCCTCCCTGATGTTTCCCAGCTCGAACCAGAACGGCCTGCGCATACCCTCCTCCCCTGCTGACCAGGACTTCCTCATCTCCACGGAATGGTGAAAAAGCGTGGCGAGTATCTCGGCGTTCGAGCCCATGAACACCTGCAGCCCCTGCGACTCGAGGGCGAACTCGGAGAGAACGCGCGGCACGTTGCGCGGCCCGCCCGCGATCTGCGGCGTCCCGTCCTCGTCTGCCTCGAGCCTCGGGAAGGATGACTGGTCCTTCTTCTCAGGGAGCCCGGCGGTGTCGATGCGCGCCTGCATGATGGTACCGCGGCCTTCCTGCGAGCGCACCAGGCGCATGTCATCGGCTACCTGTTTGATGGAGAAGAGCGCCATGCCCCTGCCGTGCACGCCGAAGGTATCCTGCACCACGTCCCTGACCTTGGAGGTCACCCTGGCCTCGAAGATCCTGCGGTGCATGGATTCCGGGATGCCCACGCCGTCGTCCAGCACGGTTATGTTCCGCCAGCGCCCCTTCTCCTTCTGGAAGGTGACGTACACGTTGGCGGCCCCCGCGTCACGGGCGTTGCGGACCAGTTCCTTGACGACGTCCTCGACGCAGCGGATGTCCTGCAGCGCCTGGCGCCTTTCCGCCTCGGTGATCTTCAGGCGGACGTAACCGTCGCCGAGTTCCTCCTCTATGCTGAAGGTGTCGTGGTCGGCGAACTTGCGCACGAACGCGAGGAGATCCTCTCCGCCTCTGTCAGTATCGCTGGTCAATGTGGCCGCACCTTCCCACCTCGGGTAAACGCCCTTTCGCTCAACGTCCCGGCAGACCCGCCCCCTGCTTCTGGACGCGGCATGTATGATCAAGAAAATTATAGCTTAACCGGCACACGAGAAAGGGGGCGGACGCAAGGCCCGCCCCCCGTATTCGCGTGCCCGACAGGACCTACTTGGCGTAATCGATGACTCGTTTCTCCCTGACCACGGTAATCTTGATCTGGCCCGGGTATTCGAGCTCGTCCTCGATCTGCCTGGCGATCTCCCGTGACAGGGTGATGCAACCCAGGTCGTCTATGACGTCCGATTTGACCATCACCCTTATCTCCCGTCCGGCCTGAAGGGCGTACGAGCTATCTACCCCCTCGTACGAATCGGCGATGGTCTCCAGTTTCTCCAGGCGTTTGATGTAGCTCTCCAGGGTCTCGCGGCGCGCGCCCGGCCTGGCCGCGCTGATGGCGTCGGCCGCCTGCACGAGCACCGCCTCTATGGTCTTTGCATCGGTCTCCTCGTGATGCGCCGCTATGGCGTGGATGACCGCCTCTCCCTCCTTGAGTCGCTTGGCGAGCTCCGCTCCGATCACGGCATGGGATCCTTCCACCTCGTGGTCGATGGCCTTGCCGATATCGTGGAGGAGGCCGGCCCGCTTTGCGGTCTTGACGTCCGTTCCCAACTCGGCCGCCATGAGACCCGCGAGGTGCGCCACCTCGATGGAATGTTTGAGCACGTTCTGCCCGTAACTGGTGCGGTACTTGAGCCGGCCCAGCACCTTCATGAGCTCGTGGTTGATGCCGTGGAGGCCGACGTCGAACACCGCCTGCTCCCCCACTTCCTTTATCTCCGCATCGACCTCGGCCTTGGCCTTCTCGTACATCTCCTCGATGCGGGCTGGCTGTATGCGCCCGTCCGTTATCAGCCTATCCAGGGTGAGCCTGGCCACTTCCCGTCTCACGGGGTCGAAACTGGAGAGGATAACGGCCTCTGGAGTATCGTCGATGATGAGGTTGATGCCGGTCAGGGTCTCGAAGGTCCTTATATTCCTCCCCTCCCTGCCGATGATCCTTCCCTTCATCTCGTCGCTGGGAAGAGGGACCACCGACACCGTGGTCTCGGCAACGTGGTCGGAGGCGCATCTCTGTATGGCGTTGGCGATAATGTGTTTAGCCTTCTTGTCCGCCTCGTCGCGCAGGCGGCTCTCGATCTTCTTTATCACCTGGGCCGCATCGCGCTTCGTCTCCTCCTCCACCTGGCGCAAGAGCAGCTGCTTCGCCTCCTCCTTGTTGAGGCCAGCTATGTTCTCCAAGCGCTCCTTTTCCTGGGAGAGCACGTTCTGGACCTCCGCGTGCAGGGCCTGGATCTCGGCCTCCTTGGCGCCGAGGGACTTCTCCCTCTTTTCGAGATTGTCCGCGCGGTTGTCCATCTGCTCTTCGCGCTGCAACAGCCTGCGCTCGAAACGCTGCAGTTCATTGCGGCGGTTCTTGATATCCCGCTCGGCGTCGTTGCGCATGGAGAAGATCTCGTCTTTAGCCTCAAGTAAAGCTTCACGCTTCTTGCCCTCGGCAACCTTCTCCGCTTCCTGCAGGACCCTTTTCGCCTCTTCCTCGGCCGAGGATATCTTGGCCTCCGCCATATACTTTCTTGCCAGGAAGCCAGCCACCAGGCCGATGGCCAGTGCGGCAACGCCGACAATGATCTCTATAACCATCGCCATCCTCCCTTCTTATATTTAAACCAGAGGTTTATACTTACAATCCCAAACAAAAAAAGCCGAGTTTATTCTCGGCATAAGGTTTAGATTAATGATCTCGATGTACCGTAAGGTCAGATCCAGTGCGCCAACAGCTTATTACGGTATATCCACAAAGCGAAAAACGCTCGGACATCAATCCATGACCTCAAGCCTGCATTAATTTTATGAGAGCTTACTATCAGTGTCAAGGAAAAGAGAATCCGCCCGGCGCCTCGGCTCCGCTCGCAGTTTCCTTGAGAGCACGGGCTACCGCAGGCGCGGAAAAGCCTCGACTGGAAAGCCTCCTCGCGGCACGCTCCAGGTCCTCCGCGCCTGGCGGCCCGGACGTTATGGGTAGCATCTTCCTTATCTCACGTGTTGCCGCCTCGCATTCCTCGTCGAGGTCGAAATGCGCCTCCAGGGCTTCATCGGCCGTTTCCCTGGAGATCCCCCTACGGCGTAGAACGGCATATATCCTGGAGCGGCTCTTACCCGCCCTCTGGCCTCCCGACACGATATCCTGGGCCAGAGCGGCGTCGCCGATGAGCCCCTTCTCCTCGAGTTCCGAGACGACCTCCTCCACGATCTCCGTGGAGCATCCCCTGCCGGCGAGATCCGCCACAATCTCCCGGCGGCTTCTCGAACGATAGGAGAGCATCTGGAGGGCTCTGCGCAGGGCTCGCTTGCGGGCTTCTCCGGGCTTGTCCCCCTCCCGCCCCTTACTTATCGCCACCATCCTCCTTGGGGTCCCTCGCGGGGGGCGCCGTAGCGTCGGACTGGGGCAGGCTCAATATGGACCTCAACTCCTTGTCGAGCCCGATCGTGAGCTCCGGGTTGTCGATGAGATACTGCTTGGCGTTTTCCCTCCCCTGCCCGAGCTGGTCCTCACCGTGCGTATACCAGGCACCGCTCTTCTTGACCAGGCCGTTCTCCACCGCCAGGTCCAGGAGGTTCCCCTCGGTCGAAATGCCGTGTCCGTACATGATATCGAACTCGGCTTTTCTGAAGGGCGGGGCCATCTTGTTCTTGACCACCTTAACCCTCACCTGGTTGCCGACTATCTCCGCGCCCTGCTTTATGCTGTCTATCTTGCGGATGTCAAGCCTCACGGAAGCGTAGAACTTGAGCGCCTTTCCGCCGGGGGTGGTCTCTGGGTTCCCGAACATCACGCCGATCTTCTCCCGCAACTGGTTGATGAAGATGGCGGTGGTGTTGGACTTGTTGATCGTCCCCGCGAGCTTGCGCAGGGCTTGCGACATCAGCCTCGCCTGCAGCCCCACATGGGCGTCACCCATCTCACCCTCGATCTCCAGGCGCGGCACAAGTGCGGCCACGGAATCGATGACCACGACGTCGAGGGCCCCGCTCCGCACCAGCATCTCCGCTATCTCGAGGGCCTGCTCTCCGGTGTCCGGTTGGGAGATGAGCAGCTCATCGACGTCAACGCCGAGTGCTTTTGCGTATCCGGGATCGAGCGCGTGTTCGGCATCGATGAACGCGGCTACCCCGCCTTTTTTTTGCGCCTCGGCGATGATGTGCAGGGCCAGCGTCGTCTTTCCCGACGACTCCGGGCCGAAGATCTCCACCACCCTCCCCCTGGGCACGCCGCCTATGCCCAGGGCCAGGTCGAGCGACAAGGCACCCGTCGGTATGGCGGCTATCTGGAACCTGTGGTTGTCCTCCCCCAGTTTCATGATCGAACCCTTCCCGAACTGGCGTTCGATCTGCGTCAGGGCCATCTCCAGAGCCTTCTGCTTCTCCACCTTATTCCTCCTGTACTTCCACGCTGACGATATGACGCGGGCTTGACGCCATCCCGTCCGTGCATATCTATTCCGTTCATCACGTCCCTTATTATATTTCTGCGGTATGACAAGATGACCTCCGTGGAAGAGCGACACGGCCAGTTGGTCGTCTTGCTTCAAGCGCCCTGACGGAGAGGAAAGGGGTCGTGGCGCGTCGGGCCTGGGCGCCAAGTGGCCCCCAGGCCCCGGCCTCCGGCTCAACTCCTTACGAAACGGGCTATGAACATGCCCTCCATGTCGTGGACGTGGGGCCAGGTCTGCACCTGCCCCTCGAGACGGAAATCATCGCGAACGGCAAGAAAGCGCTGCACGACTCCCGTGGTCTCCTCCATGGTGAAGGTGCAGACGGAATACACCAGCGCCCCGCCGGCGCGCACCCGCGGCGCGCATCCGAGGAGCAGCTCCTCCTGCAGCCGCGCCAGCGCGGCGAGGTCGCCGGGCTGCCTGCGCCACCTCAATTCGGGGTTTCGGCGCAGCGTGCCCAGCCCGGAGCACGGGGCGTCCACCAGCACTCCGTCGGCATCCTCCTCCACGACCGTTTCCAGCCGCGTGGAGTCGCCCGACACCGCTTCGATGTTGGCTAGCCCGATACGCCCGGCGGCTGTGCGCAGGGCCCGGAGGCGGCTCTCGTTGCTGTCCACGGCGATGACGCGGCAGTCCCTGCCGCCGAGTTGCGCCAGGTGCGTGGCCTTTCCTCCCGGTGCCGCGCATGCGTCGATGACCACGTCGCGCGGGCCCGGGTTCAGCGCATGGCTGACCAGCATAGAGCTCATGTCCTGCACCACGCACCTTCCCCTTTCCAGCAGGTTAAGCAGCGAGGCGTAGGGGAGCGCCACCATCGTCAGGGCCTCGGGGAGGCAGGGGGAGACGTCTCCCCTGCCGCCGCGCGACTCTATCTCCGTCAGCAGGCCCGCCGCGTCCGTCCTGGCGGTGTTGGCGCGCAGGGTCAGGGATGGCGGCACGTTGTTCGCGCCGCACAGCTTCTCGGCTTCCTCCGGCTCCATGATGCGCAGCAGGTAATCCACCAACCACAGCGGGTGCGAGTACAAGGTGGCGAGATAGACCCGTAGTTCCTCTCGCGGGGGCCATTCCAGTTCCTCGAGGCCGTCACTCGCGGCGCGCATTACCGCGTTGACGTAAGACGCGGCCCCCTTCCCGAGCAGCCTCTTGGCGAGGCCTACGGTCTCGTTGACGGCGGCATGACGGGGAATCCTCATCTCCGAGAGCTGGTATACCCCCAGCCTGAGGAGGTCGAGCACTTCTGGATCCAGCGCGTTGAGGGGACGCGTCGAAAACGCAGCTATGATGAAGTCGAGCTTGTTGCGCTGCCTCTGCAGGCCGTAGGCCATTTCCGTCACCAGCGAGCGGTCCCTTGAGTCCAGGTCGTTCCAGCCCTTTCCGTAGCGCAGTATGAGGCCGAGGTATCCGGCCTCGCTGTTCACCCTGCGCGTCACGCCGTAGGCGACCTCCCTGGCATCTGCCATTTCCTCTTGACCTCCACGTCACAGGATTCGCGGCAAGCCCGCTCTGCGCGGCCCCATCATGCGAAGAGATCCCCCTCGCTGATGCGATACCCGCGCATGAACTCTCCCGCCCCCATCACCTTGCGGCCTTCAGGCTGCAGCTCGTACACCTGCAGCGCCTGCTCTCCCGCCCCCACCACGAGCGCGTCCCCGGCGGCGGCGGCGACCTTCCCCGGAGCGGCGGCGACGTCCTGCCGTGGACGGGCGCGGAGTATCTTCACCCGCTTTCCCTCCAGCCACGTGTGGGCGCCGGGGCGAGGGCTCAGCGCGCGCACCTGGTTAAATATGGTCATCGCGTCACGGGTCCAGTCGATTGCCGCCTCCTCTTTGCGTATGGGATCGGCATAGGTGGCATGACCCTCCTCCTGGGGTCGCGGGACGGTCTTTCCGGACAGGAAGCCCGGAAGCTCCTCCAGGACCAGGCGGGCGCCCAGGAGGGCCAGCTTGCCGCGCAGGGTCAGGGCGTCGTCTTCCTCCTCTATAGCCACTTTCTCGCTGGCGATGACGGGCCCCGTATCCAGGCCCTCGTCCATCAGCATGAGGGTGACCCCGGTCTCGCTCTCGCCTTCCATCAGAGCCCTCTGTATGGGGGCTGCGCCGCGGTAGCGCGGCAGCAGCGAGGGGTGGACGTTGACGCATCCTCTGGACGGAAATCCCAGGACGGTGCCGGGGAGGACGTATCCGTAATCGGCGACCAGCAGCACATCTGGCCGCGTTCCACGCAGGGCATCCAGGAAAGAGGAGTCCGCCGGGCCGGACGGCTGCAGGACTTCGAGCCCCTCCGCTTCAGCAAGAGCCTTCACCGCGGTCGGGCGCAATTTGAGACCCCTTCCGGCGGGACGGTCCTGGGGAGTGATGACGGAGGTTATCCCGTATCCGGAGCGCAGCAGCTCGGTTAAGAGATCACGGGAGAACTCTCCGCTTCCCAGGAAGACGGTAGCCAAGAGCATCACCCCCCAGTCGGGTCATAACCGCGCCGGCCCTTGCCGCGTCCCGTGCGGAGGGATCTCTCCTTCCAGAATCCGTAAGGCCTCGACGCGGCTCTCGCGGTCGGTCCTCTCCAGGATGAGCTTTCCGTCCAGGTGGTCGATCTCGTGCTGGAACACGCGCGCGATCCACCCTTCGGCCTGTACGCGGTGGACCTCTCCCGAAAGGTCGGAGTATTCGAGCTCAAGCGACAGATGCCTCGGAACGGGCATGGCGGCACCGGGCAGGCTGAGACAGCCCTCGAGGTCTTCCTCGGTCTCCTCGGACGAGGACAGGATGCGAGGGTTGATGCACTCCTTTATCTCCCCGTCATGTTCGAAGACGAAGACCCGTTTCACCACACCTATCTGGTTGGCTGAAAGCCCCGCACCGCCGGGCTGGGGCAGGGAATCGGAGAGATCCCGCACTAACTGTTCGATGTCGGACCCGATATCCTCGACCTCCCGGCACCTTTCCCTCAGCACCGGGTCTGCGAAGGTCCGTATGGGCAGTACCGCCATTCGTCTCACCTCCCGGCTATACGCCGCCGGCCGGCTTTCGTTACCAATCAGCACCAGCGTCCTTTTACAGCCCGGCCTCGCTGCGCAGCGCCTCCGCCTTGTCCGTATGCTCCCAGGCGAATTCCTTGTCGAGCCGCCCGAAATGGCCATATGCCGCCGTTTTCTTGTATATGGGCTGTCGCAGCTTCAGGTCGCGGATGATGGCCGCCGGCCTCAGGTCGAAATGTTCGCGTATCAGGGCCTCGATGGTTATCAGGTCCACCTTCTCGGTCCCGAAGGCATCGATCATCACGGACACGGGATGGGCCACCCCGATGGCGTAGGCAAGCTGCACCTCGAAACGGTCCGCCAGCCCAGCCGCCACCACGTTCTTGGCGACGTAACGCGCCGCGTACGCCGCGGAGCGGTCGACCTTGGTGGGGTCCTTTCCCGAGAAGCATCCCCCGCCATGCCTTGCCGTGCCGCCGTAGGTATCCACGATGATCTTGCGCCCGGTGAGGCCGGTGTCGCCCATGGGGCCTCCGGTCACGAACTTGCCGGTGGGGTTCACCAGCACGCGCAGGCTGCGGTCGCACATCTCAGGCGGCAGCACGGGGTGAACGACGTGCTCGATGAGGTCGGGCTTCATGAGCTCCTCGATGTCTATATTGGGGCGGTGTTGCGAAGAGAGCAGGACGGTGTCGATCCTAACCGGCTTGCCGTCCTCGTATTCCACCGTCACCTGGCTCTTGCCGTCCGGCCTCAGGTATGGGAGTATCCCCGCCTTCCTCACCTCGGAGAGGCGGTGACAGAGCTTGTGGGCCAGGAGGATGGGCATGGGCATCAGTTCATCCGTCTCGTTACAGGCATAGCCGAACATCATCCCCTGGTCTCCCGCTCCCAGGGAATCCAGCATGTCGTCATCCAGCTCCCCCAGCCTCTCCTCCATGGCGTGGTCGACGCCTTGGGCTATGTCCGAAGACTGCGGATCGATGGAAACGATCACCCCGCAGGTCTCGTAGTCGAAACCGTACTTGGCACGGGTGTATCCGATCTGCTCAATGGTCTTCCTGACGGTGTTGGGTATGTCCACGTAGGTGGAGGTGGTCATCTCGCCCGCTACGACCACCAGACCCGTGGTCACGAGGGTCTCCACCGCTACCCTGCCAAAGGGATCGTCCGCATACACCTCGTCCAGTATGGCGTCCGATATCTGATCCGCTATCTTGTCCGGGTGTCCCTCGGTGACGGATTCCGACGTGAACAGGTGGCGTCTGGACACTTCCACTCCTTTCCTCTTTGCGTCTTCTTCAGCTCTTCAGCGAATAATTATACACTTCAGTGAGGGTATCATGCCTTGAGGAAGCCGGGTATGACCCGGCAGATGGTCCCCATCTTCACCCCGTCCCGCGCCTTGTCGAGCCGCCCCCGCCACCGTGCGACCGCCGACGGTGACGGAGGTCTGAACCGCGCTCCTGTGGGGACAGCGGCAAGGGAATCCCCGCCGTCCCTACTTATAGATGAATATCAGGATGAGGGTGGAGATGACGAAGGTCACGGCGCTGGCTATGGTCATGCGGTCCAGGTTTTTCTGCACGATCTGCGTCCCCGCCGCGCCCCCCATCGAGGCTCCCCCGAACAGGCTGGACATCCCGCCCCCCTTACCGGAGTGCAGCAGCACGAAGACGACCATGGAGACGCTGGATATGAAGAAAAAGGCCAGCATTATGTACTTGAGAACGTCCATCAGGTCATTACCTCCTTTTACAGGGAGACATTCTATCACATGGCGCTGCCTTGTTGGTACGTAAAGCCCTGGTGGCATACGTGGCCATGGACGCATGTGTCGGGAAGCGGGACCGGGACAGATCCTGGCCGCGAGCAGCTATGCGTCGCTCCCCGATCTATCTCCCGAAGTTGGCGATGGCGGCGAAGTCCGCCGCTTTGAGGCTTGCGCCACCCACCAGCGCGCCGTCCACGTCCTCCATGGCCATCAGCTCCGCCGCGTTGTCGGGCTTCACGCTGCCGCCGTATAGTACCCGCACCGCTGCCGCGGCGTCCTCTCCGTAGGCTCCGGATATCCAGCGGCGGATGAAGGAGCACATGTCCTGGGCGTCGTCGGGGGTAGCGGTCTTGCCGGTGCCGATGGCCCAGATGGGCTCATAGGCAATGACCATCCCCGCAATCTCGCCCCCGTCAGCGCCTTTCAGGCACGCCTCGAGTTGACCCTCTACCTTGGCCGCGGCCCCGCCCGCTTCTCTCTCCTGCAGCGTCTCGCCCACGCAGAGGATGGGCGTCATGCCGGCGTCCAGGACCGCGCGCAGCTTGGCGGCTATGAACTCGTCATCCTCCCCGATGATCTCGCGCCTCTCGGAATGCCCGGCGATGACGTATGCGACGTCGAGGGCCTTGAGCATGAGGGGCGATATCTCGCCCGTGAAGGCCCCCTCCTTCTCTGGATATACGTCCTGGGCTCCGAGGCTTATCTCCGCGCCGAGGTCCGAGAGAAGGCGCGAGACGTCGCTCAGGGCGGTGAAGGGAGGGCACACCGCCACCTCCGCGTCCTTCAACCCGGTGACAAGGGGCGCGAGCTCGCGCACCAGCTCCACCGCCTCTGCGTTGCTCTTGTACATCTTCCAGTTGCCCGCTATGAGCGGCTTTCTCATGTCAGTACCCCCTTATGCTTCCGCGTCCTCGAGCGCCGCCACCCCCGGCAGTTCTCTGCCCTCGAGCAGTTCCATGGAGGCGCCCCCGCCCGTCGAGATGTGGGTGAAATCTTCCGCGAGCCCGTACTTCTCTATAGCGGCGATGGTGTCGCCTCCACCGGCCACGCTCACCGCGGATGAAGAGGCCATGGCCTCGGCGACCGCGCGCGTGCCGCGCGAGAAAGCCTCCCATTCGAAGACACCCATGGGTCCGTTCCAGAATATGGTATTGGCCCCCGCGATGGCCTCGACGTAAGCCTCTATGGTCCGCGGGCCGATGTCCAGCCCCATCCACCCGGCTGGTATGTCGCCTGCGCCCACGGTGCGGCTGTCCGCGTCCTCCTTGAAGTCGGACGCGACCACCAGGTCCATGGGGAGCATGATCTCGGCCTTCGCCTCGCTCCCGCGCGCCATGAACTCCCCCACCTCGTCCAGGAGATCGTCCTCGCACAGCGACTTTCCTATCTCCATGCCCTGTGACTTGAAGATGGTGAAGCACATCCCGCCTCCGATGAGCAGGGTGTCCACCAGGTTCTGGAACCTGCCGATGACCTTGAGCTTGTCGGAAATCTTGCTTCCGCCCAGCACGGCTACGAAGGGACGCTCGGGGGCGGTGAGAAGCCCCTGCAGCGCCCGCACCTCCTTCTCCATTAGCAGCCCCGCCACCGCCGGTAACCTCTCGGCCACGCCGGTCACAGAGGCATGGGCGCGGTGGGCGGCTCCGAAGGCGTCGTTCACGTATACGTCGGCGAGTCGCGCCAGGGCGGCGGCGAAATCGGGGTCGTTGTCCTCCTCGCCCGGCTGGAAGCGCAGGTTCTCCAGGAGGATCACCTCGCCGGGCCTCAGCTCCGCGCAGGCCTTCTCAACCTCCTCCCCCACCACCGCGCCGGTCTTGCGCACCTCGACTCCGAGCAGCTCTCCCAGGCGCGCGGCCACAGGCGTGAGGCGCATGGATTCGACCACCTTACCCTTGGGCCTCCCCAGGTGGGACATGATGACGAGGGATGCGCCGTGGTCCAGGAGGTAGCGCAGTGTCGGCAGGGAGGCCTCGATGCGGGTGTCGTCAGCGACGCCGCCGGCGTCATCGAGGGGGACGTTGAAGTCCACCCGCACCAGCACCCTCTTGCCCGAGACGTCTACGTCCTTTACGGTCTTCTTCGCCATGGCCTTTCCCGCCTACGGGAGCAGAATGCCGAGGAGGTCCACAAGGCGGTTGGAGAAGCCCCACTCGTTGTCATACCAGGAGACCACCTTGCACATCTTGCCCATGCTCAGCGTGGTCTTGGCGTCGAACACCGATGAGGCGGGGTTGCCGATTACGTCAGAGGACACTATGGGGTCCTCGGTGTACTCCAGGATCCCCTTGAGGGAGCCCTCGGCCGCCGCCTTCATTGCGGCGTTGATGTCCTCGGCCTTTACCTCCTTTGCAAGCGCCGCTACCAGGTCCACGACGCTGCCGTCCATCACCGGTACGCGCATGGCTATGCCGTCCAGCTTCCCTTTCAGCTCCGGTATGACCAGCCCTATGGCCCTGGCGGCGCCTGTGGAGGTGGGGATGATGTTGCCCGCCGCGGCGCGCGCGCGGCGCAGGTCCTTGTGGGGGAAATCCAGGATGCGCTGATCGTTGGTGTAGGCGTGCACGGTGGTCATGAAACCCGCCTCCACGCCGAAGCTGTCCCGGAGCACCTTGACCACCGGGGCAAGGCAGTTGGTGGTGCACGAGGCGTTGCTTATGATGTTGTGCTTCGAGGCGTCGTACTCGCCGTCGTTGACCCCCATGACGATGGTGATGTCCGGGTCGGTGGCGGGTGCGGTGATAATCACCTTGGACGCGCCGGCCTCGAGGTGCTTGGCGGCTCCGTCTCGGGCGGTGAAGGCGCCGGTGGCCTCGATCACCACGTCTACTCCCAGGTCCTTCCAGGGGAGCTTAGTCGGGTCCTTCTCCGCGAAGGCCCTGATGTCCTTGCCGTCGATGGTCAGCGCATCCTCCTTGGCCTCCACCGTGCCGGAAAACCTGCCGAACACGGTGTCGTACTTGAAGAGGTGCGCCAGGGTGACGTTGTCCGTGAGGTCGTTGATGGCCACGACGTCGACGTCCCGCCGGGCGGCCACACGCATGAACAACCGCCCTATCCTCCCGAATCCGTTTATGCCTACTTTGACTGCCATTACGTTACCTCCTTCAATCCTGGACCGTTTCTTTCCATTGACGGCCGTGAATGTTCCACAAGACATTATAAGCAAAAACGCGCTGCGATAAACACGCCGCGCAGACAGTCCGGGCTGTCAACTCGTTCCGGAGGCTATGCGGCGGATGCGCAGGAGGCGGTGATAGACGGCCGACTTGCTCAGGGGAGGCTGCAGGTACTCTCCCAGTTCCTGCAGGCTGGCCTCGGGGTGGCTCAGGCGGATCTCCGCGATCTCGCGCAGGGCGGGGGGCAGGCCGGCAAGGCCTGGCCCCTCGGCGACCACGCGGATGTCGTGCAGCTGCCTCTGAGCGGCGTTCACGGTACGCTCGAGGTTGGCCGTCTCGCTGTTCACGCGCCGGTTGACCCTCTCCCGCAGCTCCCGCACCACGGCGTCGCTCTGCAGGCGCAGCACGGCGTCGTAGGCGCCCAACAGGGCAAGGAGGTCCGCCTGATCGCTGCGGCTCTTGCTGTACACGCTGCACAGGCTTTTCTTGCGGGCGACATTCATTTCGATGCCGTACCTGGAGGCGAGGTCGCGCAGGCCCTCCGCCATCTCGGAGTGCTGCACGTTGATCTCCAGGTGGGCCGGCTGTTCGGGGCGGCTGACGTACCCTCCCCCCATGAACGCCCCCCTCAGGTAGGCAATGCCGCAACAGTAGCGCCGCGTGATCCTCGCCGGAATGCCGAGGACGGGGCGCAGGGAGTCGTCCAGCAGTCCCAGTTCGTTGATGATCTGGGTGGAGCGCTCGCCGCCCTCGAGATAAAGGCAGTAGCAGTTGTGCCCCCTCAGGCGCGGAGCCTTCTCCACCCGCAGCTCCGGGGAGACGATGAAGATCTCCCTGAGGTACGAGAACATCTTCCTGGCCACCGCGGCGTTCTCGCTCTCGGTGTGCAGGCTCAAGCGGTGCGGCCCGCTGAGGTGCAGGGCGCCCTCCAGGTGGAAGAGGGCGGAGAGTTCCGCCATGCGGCAGCAGCGGCGAGAGGGGGTCACGCGGGCCAGCTCGTCCTTTACCTCCGTGGTGAAAGCCATTCCTCACCTTCGGTGCATGTCGCGGTGGCGCACGTTGACCGTCCAGCCGGAGGAGACGAGGCGGGAGGCCAGTTCCTCCACCAGGACAGCGGAGCGGTGCTGTCCTCCCGTGCAGCCCATGGCCAACGTTATATAGCGCCTTCCCTCGCGGAAGAACTTATCCTTCAGGAACTGGATCAGTTCGTGCACCCGGTCCAGGAACTCCAAGCCCTCCCGCGAGGACATGACGTAATCCTTCACGCGTCCGTCTCTCCCGTCCAGTTCGCGCAGTTCGTCAACCCAGAAGGGATTGGGCAGGAAGCGCACGTCGAAGACCATATCGGCGTCCAGGGGAATGCCGTACTTATACCCGAAGGAGACAAGGCTGATCTCCAGGAGCACCTCCTTTCCCTCGGAGCGGTACTGGTTCATGAGCTGCTCCCGAAGCTGGTGCACATTGATCCTGGAGGTGTCGATGACGATGTCAGCCCTGCCCCGCAGGGCCTGCAGCAGCTCGCGCTCCCTGGAGATGCTCTCGGAGATGCCGCCCATGGAATGGATGGGATGCGAACGGCGGGTCTCCTTGAAACGATTGATGAGCGTCTCTTCGTCCGCTTCCAGGAAGATGATGCGGTAGGGAACGCCGCCGCGGTCCAGTTCGTCCAGGGAGTCGCTGAGGTCTTCGAAGAACTCGCCGCCCCGCACGTCGATGCCCACGGCCAGGTGCTCCAGGGAGGCGTCGCTCTGCGAGCCGAGCTCCACCATCTTCAGGAGCAGCGAGGGGGGGAGATTGTCCACGCAAAAATATCCCAGGTCTTCCATGCTCTTGATGGCGACGGATTTTCCCGCCCCGGACAGTCCGGTTATGATGGTAATCTCCATCCGGCGGCACCTCCCGACGAACCGCTCTAACGGGATGATTATATAATCTTTCCCTTTTTCGCGTTTAATATGCAGGCTCGAGCGCCCGCCCGGATGGCGCGGCCTCCGCCTCCTAGGTTGAATGCGCCGGACCGCGGATCCCGCTGGCCGCCTTGCCACCTGCGTGTGAGCGCGGTGCGGAGGCGAGCCCTCCTCACTCCCCGGGCTCGCAGCCCTCGAAGCGCAGCAGCCAGGCCTTGATCTCCTCCGCTCCCCCGTAGCCGCCGATACCGCCGTCGCCTCTGATTACGCGATGGCAGGGAACCACGATAGGGTAGGGGTTGTCGTGCATGACGTTGCCCACGGCGCGCGCCGCCCGGGGATAGCCCGCAAGCTCCGCGACCTCGCCGTAGGAGCGGGTCTCGCCCCGGGGTATGCGGGACACCTCCTCGAGGACGGCGCGCTCGAAGACCGTCGTCCCCAGGCAGGCGATGAGCTCGCTCGCATAGCGCGACGATACCTCCTCGCCGCGGAAGAAAGCCTTCACCGCCGCGATCAGCTCGGCGACGGCGGCCGGCGCGGGAGCTCTCGCCTCCTCACCGCTCTCACCGCGTCCCGGCAGGGTCACGAACAGCGGGCGGCCGTCGGCCACGTAAACGCGCATCTCTCCCAGGGGTGTAGCGACGCGGTAATAGGCTGGTTCTCTCATGCTTTCCCTCCTCCCATGTTCACGTTTCTTTTCGCGGCGATATCTGCCCTGGGTCCGGAGAGATCCCGCCAGCATCTCTTTATCCATGACCTCCTCCAGGTACAGGCGGTCCAGTAGCCGCTTCCCTGCCGCCGCAACCGTTTCCCTGATTGTCGCATCCGGGAGTGCGCGGGAAAAGAGCGTTATACACGGAAGCGCAGGGATCAGGTCTCGGGCCCCGGCTGCGACGGCGCGATCTCGGGGTGCAGGGTATCGAACACGTTGCCCGCAGTGCGCCGGTCGAGGAAGGAAAGCGCCTGCAGCTCCTCGAGTGGGGCGTCGGCTATGCGCGCGACGCTTCCGTAGTGGCGCAGCAGCGCCGCCTTGCGCTTCGGGCCGACGCCATGGATATCGTCGAGGAGGGAACGCCGCGCGCGCAGCGCCCTCTGCTGGCGGTGATACTCCAGGGCATAGCGGTGCGCCTCGTCGCGTATGCGCTGCAGCAGGTGCAGTGCCTCCGAGTCTCGCGGCAGCACCACGGCCGCCTTCCTGCCGGGCAGATATATCTCCTCCATGCGCTTGGCCAGGGCGGCGGCCTCGATGTCCCAGAAACCCCTGCCCTGCAGGGCTTTCAATGCCGCCGCCAGTTGCGCCCCTCCCCCGTCCACCAGGACGAGATCCGGCACCTTGTGGAAGGAATCGAGCCTCGGCCCCTTTCCCGGCTCACCGCCGCCCTTCTCGGCCGCCGCCGGTGTGTCGGTCAGCTTGGCCAGGCGGCGGTCCAGCACCTCCTCGATCATGGCCACGTCGTTCTGCCCCCGCACGCCCCTGATGCGGAAGCGGCGGAAGTCCCTTCTCACAGGGACGCCGCCCTCGTAGACCACCATCGATCCCACCGCGTCGTCGGCCCCCAGGTTGGAGATGTCGTAGCACTCGATACGGTAGGGCATACGCCGCAGGCCCAGGCTTTCGTAGATGCCGTTCGACGCCCGCGAGATCCAGTTCAGGTCGCTGGCCTGCCGGGCCAGGTGCACCTCGAGGGAGAGGCGGGCGTTCTCTGCGACCTTCTCGACCAGCCGGCGCTTGGCTCCCCTCTTCGGCACCAGGACCCTCACCTTCCTTCCCGCCCTGCCGCCCAGCCACTCCTCGAGCACCCCCGCTTCTTCCTCCCCCGGATCGTGCGAGAGTATGACCTCGCGGGGTATGTAGGCTGCCTCGGCATAGAACTGCGGCAGGAAGGCTGCCAGCACCTCGCCCTCGTCCTGGCCGGAGGGCAGGGTGGTGTAAAGATCCTGTTTGCCGAGGATCTTGCCGCCGCGCACGTAAAAGACGGTCACGCAGGCGTCGAGGTCGCCGGCGTGCGCCGCGAAGACGTCCTGGTCGCCATCCTTGAGGGTGTACGCCTGCTGCCTCTCCAGCAGCCGCCCCAGGGCGGCTATGCGGTCGCGGGTGCGTGCGGCCATCTCGTATTCCTGGCGTCCCGCTTCCTCGCGCATGCGCCCCTCCAGGTCGGCGAGGACGGCCTCATGCCCGCCTTCCATGAACTTTCTCACCCCGGCGATCACCTCGCGGTAATCCTCCTCGGAGACCGCGCCCACGCATGGCCCCGAGCAGAGCCTGATGTGGTAGTCGAGGCAGGGCGAGCCGGTGCTCTTACCCGGCTCGCGCCCGCGGCAGGCGCGGAAGGGGAAGACCTTGCGCAGGGTGGCTATGGTCTCGCGCACCGCGCCCGCGTGGGCGAAGGGGCCGTAATAGACCGCACCCTTGCGCCTCTGGCCGCGCTGGAACATCACGCGGGGGAAGGGGTCGCCTACGCTCACCACCATGTAGGGGTAGCTCTTATCGTCGCGGAACAGGATGTTGTAGGGGGGGTGGTGGCGCTTGATGAGGTTGGCTTCGAGGATGAGAGCCTCCACCTCGTTCGCGCACACGATGAAATCGACGTCGGCTATATTCTCCCTCAGCATGGCCAGGCGGGGGTTCTCGGACTCGCGGGACAAGAAGTAGGAGCGCACCCGCTTGCGCAGTGAGGCGGCCTTGCCCACATAGATGATGTTCCCTCGCTCGTCCAGGAAGATGTAGGCGCCGGGAGCGTCCGGGAGGGCGGCCGCCTTTTTCCTGGCCCCGCTCATGCCGACCTACCTCGCCGCCGTTTTCTTCTGCCCCGCGAGGACGTGGCGGAGGTATTCGCCGGTGTATGAGGAAGGCGCCGCGGCGATCTCCTCCGGGGTGCCCGCGGCCACCAGCCAGCCGCCCCCGCCTCCCCCCTCCGGCCCCAGGTCTATGATCCAGTCGGCGCTTTTGATGACGTCCAGGTTATGCTCGATGATGAGCACGGTGTTGCCCGCGCCCACCAGCCCCTGCAGCATGTCCAGGAGCTTGGCGATGTCGTCGAAGTGCAGGCCGGTGGTGGGCTCGTCCAAGAGGTACAGGGTCTTGCCGGTGGCCCTCTTGTTCAGCTCGGAGGACAGCTTGACCCTCTGCGCCTCACCGCCCGAGAGGGTGGGCGCCGGCTGCCCGAGCTTGATGTAACCCAGCCCTACATCGTTAAGGGTCTGCAGTCTCCTGCGGATGGGGGGGATAGCCGCGAAGAAGTCCAGCGCTTCCTCCACAGACATGTCCAGCACCTCGCTGATGTTGCGCCCCTTGTAGGCGACCTCCAGGGTCTCGTCGTTGTAGCGCTTGCCCTTGCAAACCTCGCAGGGGATGAAGACGTCGGGCAGGAAGTGCATCTCTATCTTGATGGTGCCGTCGCCGCGGCAGGCCTCGCACCTGCCCCCGCGCACGTTGAAGCTGAAGCGTCCCGGCTTGTAGCCGCGCACGCGGGACTCGGTCGTATCCGCGAAGAGGGAGCGGATGGAGTCGAAGACGCCGGTGTAGGTGGCGGGGTTGGAGCGCGGGGTGCGCCCAATGGGGCTCTGGTCGATGTTGATGATCTTGTCGATGTGCTCCAGGCCGTCTATGCCTGCGTGCCTTCCCGGGGGCACGCGCGAGTGGTAGAGGCGGCGCGCCAGCCCGCGGTAGAGTACGTCGTGCACCAGGGTGCTCTTGCCCGAGCCGGAGACCCCGGTCACGCATACCAGCAGCCCGAGGGGGATCTCGACGTCGATGAGCTTGAGGTTGTGCTCCTCCGCTCCCCTCACCACCAGGCTGCGCCCCTGCGGCGCGCGCCGCTGGCCCGGGACCTCTATGCTCTTCTCCCCGCGCAGGTACTGGGCGGTTATGGACTTGCGCCGCTTGAGCAGGCCGTCCAGGGGGCCGCTGAAGACTATCTTTCCGCCGTGCTCCCCCGCCCCCGGCCCGATGTCCACCAGCCAGTCCGCGGCGCGGATGGTGGCCTCGTCGTGCTCCACCACGATGAGGGTGTTGCCCATGTCGCGCAGCCCCTCCAGGGTGGAGATGAGGCGGCGGTTGTCGCGCTGGTGCAGACCGATGGACGGCTCGTCGAGGATGTAGAGCACCCCCACCAGTCCGGACCCTATCTGGGTGGCGAGGCGGATGCGCTGCGCTTCCCCCCCGGCCAGGGTGGCGGCGGCGCGGTCCAGTGAGAGGTAATCCAGCCCCACGTCCACCAGGAAGCCCAGGCGCGACGACAGCTCCTTGAGGATGCGCCGCGCGATGGCCTCCTCGGTCTCGCTGAGGGGCAGGTTCCGCAGAAAAGCCAGGCCGTCGCTGATGGACAGCCGGGAAAGCTCGTGGATGTTCAGGCCGTTTATGGTGACCGCCAGGCTGGAGGGCTTGAGCCGCGCGCCCAGGCATGCGGGACAGGGCTGCACGCTCATGTACTGGGCGATGCGGGAGCGGGAGTACTCGGAGTCCGTCTCCTCGTAACGGCGCTCCAGCCAGTTGACGATGCCCTCGAAGTCGGTGAAGTACGAGCGCACCCTGCCGCGGCGGTTGCGGTAGCGCACGTACACCTTCTCCTTCCCGGTGCCGTAGAGGATCTTGTCCCTCACGTCCTGCGGGAGGTCCCGGAAGGGGATGTCCATGCTGAACTCGTACTTCTCCGCCAGGGCCTCGATGAGGCGGTAGGAGAAAGTGGAGCTGCCCGGCCAGGGCGCCACCGCACCCTCCTCCAGGCTGAGCTCGGGGTTGGGGACCACCAGTTCGGGGTCGATGACCTGCAGGAATCCCAGGCCGCTGCACTCCGGGCAGGCGCCGTAGGGGCTGTTGAAGGAGAACGTGCGCGGCTCCATCTCGGGCAGGGAGACCTCGCACTCGGGGCAGGAGAAATGCTCGCTGAAGTAGCGGTCGCCGTCATCCTCCACCGCCACGATGACCATGCCCTCGCCCAGGTCCAGGGCTGTCTCCAGGGAATCGGCGAGCCGGCGCCGCACTCCCTCCTTTATCACCAGGCGGTCCACCACCACCTCGATGTCGTGGCGCTGGTAGCGCTCCAGCCGGACTTCGTCCTCCAGGTCCACCAGCTCTCCGTCCACGCGCGCCCGCGCGTAGCCCTTGCGCCGTACCTCTGAGAGCAGCCTGGAATATTCACCCTTGCGGCCCCTCACCACCGGGGCGAGGATAGAGAGGCGCGTGCCCGGCTCCATCTCCCCCACCCGCTCGATGATCTGCTGCGAGGTCTGGCGCTCGATGGGCTTGCCGCAGGAGGGGCAGTGGGCCTTGCCGATGCGGGAGTACAGCAGCCTGAGGTAGTCGTGCACCTCGGTGATGGTGCCCACGGTGGAGCGCGGGTTGCGGGTGGCGCTCTTCTGGTCGATGGAGATGGCCGGGGAGAGGCCGTCGATGTGGTCCACGTCGGGCTTGTCCATCTGCCCCAGGAACTGGCGGGCGTAGGCCGAGAGCGACTCCACGTAGCGCCTCTGGCCCTCGGCGTAGATGGTGTCGAAGGCCAGGGAAGACTTGCCGCTGCCCGAGAGCCCCGTCATGACGATGAGCTTGTCCCGCGGCAGCTTGAGGTTGACGTTCTTGAGGTTGTGCTCGCGCGCCCCTCTAACTATTATCCACTCCATGTCCCTCCACCGCGCCCAGGCGGCGCAGCCTCTTTCTGAGGTCGGCTATCTCGTCGCGCAGCCTGGCCGCGTACTCGAAACGCAGGTCGTCCGAGGCCAGGCGCATCTCGTCCTCCAGGCCCAGGATTAGCCTCTCGATATCGCCTGCGGGCATCTCCTCCCGCTCGCGCCGCTTGACCTTGTAGGGGGCGTTCTCGTCGGGGAGGAGCACCATGTCCATTATATCGCTCACCCGCTTGCGCACGGTTTGAGGGTTGATGTTGTGCTCGCGGTTGAACTCCACCTGCATGCCGCGGCGGCGCTCGGTCTCCTCGATGGCCCGGCGCATGGAGTCTGTCACCTGCGAGGCGTACATGATCACCTGCCCGTTGACGTTGCGGGATGCCCTGCCGATGGTCTGGATGAGCGAGCGCTCGTTGCGCAGGAAGCCCTCCTTGTCCGCGTCCAGGATGGCAACCAGCGACACCTCGGGCAGGTCCAGGCCCTCGCGCAGCAGGTTGATGCCCACCAGCACGTCGAACTCCCCGGTGCGCAGGTCGCGGATGATCTCCACGCGGTCCAGGGTGTCGATCTCGGAGTGCAGGTAGCGCACGCGCAGGCCCATCTCCAGCAGGTAATCGGTGAGGTTCTCGGCCATGCGCTTGGTGAGTGTGGTGACCAGCGTCCTCTCCCCCGCGCCCGTGCGGCCCCGTATCTCCCCGATGAGGTCGTCGATCTGTCCCTGGGTGGGGCGCACCACCAGCTCCGGGTCCACCAGCCCGGTGGGGCGGATGATCTGCTCCACCACCCGGCTGGAGACGTCCAGCTCCCACGCTCCCGGGGTGGCGCTCACGCACACCATGCGCCCTGCGCGCTGGATAAATTCCTCGAACTTGAGGGGGCGGTTGTCCATGGCCGAGGGCAGGCGGAACCCGTATTCGACCAGGGTGCGTTTGCGGGACATGTCCCCCTCGTACATGGCGTGCAGCTGGGGTATGGTTATGTGGGACTCGTCGATGAACACCAGGTAGTCGTCGGGGAAGAAGTCGAGCAGGGTATGGGGCGGCTCCCCCGCCTCCCTGCCGTCCAGGTGCCTGGAATAATTCTCCACCCCGGAGCAGTAGCCCATCTCGCGCAGCATCTCCAGGTCGTAGGTGGTGCGCTGCAGCAGCCGCTGCGCCTCCAGCAGCTTGCCCCGACCCTCCAGCTCCGCCAGGCGGTCGGTGAGCTCGGCGCGTATCGAGGCCAGCGCGCGCTCCAGGTTCTCGGCGCTGGTGAGGTAATGGGTGGCGGGATACACCGCCAGGTGTTCCTCGCGGGAGATGATCTCGCCGCTCAGTGGGTCGATGACGGTGAGGCGGTCCAGCTCGTCGCCATAGAACTCCGCCCTCACCACCCTCTCCTCGTAGCTGGGATAGATCTCCAGGGTGTCGCCCTTGAGGCGGAAGCGGCCGCGGGAGATCTCGTACTCGTTGCGTTCATACTGCATCTCCACCAGCTGCCGCAGCACCTCGCGCAGTTCGTATTCCCTGCCCTTCTGTAGCAGGAGCACGTGGCGCAGGTATTCCTGCGGGCTGCCCAGGCCGTATATGCAGGACACCGAGGCCACAACGATGACGTCCTCGCGCGAGAGCAGCGCCGAGGTGGCGCGGTGGCGCAGGCGGTCGATGTCCTCGTTGATGGAGGTGTCCTTCTCTATATAGATATCCGACGACGGCACGTAGGCCTCGGGCTGATAGTAATCGTAGTAGCTCACGAAGTACTCGACGGCGTTGTCCGGGAAGAGCTCGCGGAACTCATTGCAGAGCTGCGCCGCCAGGGTCTTGTTGGGGGCGATGACCAGGGCGGGCCGGCGAACCTCGTTGATGACGTGAGCCATGGTAAAGGTCTTGCCAGAGCCTGTCACGCCGAGGAGGGTCTGGTAGCTCTCCCCCGCGAGCAGGCCATCCGCGAGTGCGGCGATGGCGGCCGGCTGGTCCCCGCGCGGTTTCAGCTCCTCGCTGATAGTGAATTCACCCATAGGTGCTCCGTTTCACCTCAGTCCAGCAACCCGGGCAGCTCCCGCAGGTCCCTCACCACTTCGCCCGCGAAATCGGGGAAACGCCCCCAGCGGTCGAGGAGGACCGCCCTCATCCCGGCCTCGCGGGCGCCGTCGTAGTCCGAGATGGGCGAATCGCCCACGTGCAGGCTCTGCCGCGGGGAGACCCCCGCGCGCTCCAGCGCCAGCTCGTATATCCTGGGGTGGGGCTTCTCGTAGCCCTCCTTGCCGGAGATGACCAGCACCTCCAGGTAGTCGAGCATCTCCAGGTCCCGCAGGAGGTCCTCCAGCCATGGCTCGAAGTTTGAGATGAGGCCCATCCTCAGGCCGCGCCCGCGCAGCTCGCGCAGGATGTCATGGGCGTCGTGGTAGGCGCCGTAGTTTGATGGCCGGGAGAAGGTGTCGTAAAGGGCCTGGGGCAGGGAACCGTCCTCGCGGGAGTAACCCATCTCGCGCACCAGGCTGCCGTAGAAATCCATCCAGAAACGCCGCGATTTGCTGGTCTCGTTGGAGAAGGTGTAACCGCGCCGCTGCCTGTCCTCAACACCCGCCATGATCCTGCGCGTGGCGGTGCGCAGGACGCCCAGGTCGACCTCCAAGCCGTATTCTGAGCATACGCCGAGGAATAGCTCGGGAAAGGAGGGCATGGGGTGTACCAGCGTCTCCCCGGCGTCGAAGAATACGAACTCTACCTCTCGACGTGTCATGGCGGTTGTTCAACCTCCCCGCGGTCGTTATCATTAACTCAAGAAAGGGCCCATCAACGAGCCCTGAGATAATAATAGCACGCGGAGGCTCGAGGAGGTTGACGATCATCGCACAGAACCACTGCCGCAAGCTCAGGGGATGCCCCGCCAGCCAGTACCTGGCGTGCGAGGCGTACCGGCGCGGACTTGAGTGCTGGCAGATCGACCAGCCCAGGTGCTCGCAGGAACTGAGGTTCTGCCTGCAATACGGCTGCCCGGTCTATGACCGCTTCAGTTCCGAGATAGAGGAAGCCTTGAGGCTGAAGGCCCTGGAGCGCAGCGCGAGGGAATAGCCTCACCTTTTTTCGGCCGCTAGCCGCATGATCGCCTCCCAGGCCTCGTCCACCTCTCGCCGGAGGTCTTCCAGGCTCCCCTCGTTGCGGATTACGTGGTCCGCGTGGGCAAGCCTCTCTGCCCGGGGCACCTGCGCCTCGATGCGGGAGAGGGCCTCCTCGCGCGAGCTGCCACGGTCCCTGGTGATGCGCTCGAGCTGCGCCTCGGGCGAGGCATCCACCACCAGGGTGAAGTCAAACATGCCCGCCGCTTTCACGTCAACCAGCAGCGGGATGTCCAGTACCGCCACCCCCTCGCCCCCGCTTTCTTCGTCCCTGATCCGCAGCCGGTCGAACATCAACTGGAAGATGCGGGGGTGGGTGACGGAGTTGAGGAAAGACCTCTCGCCGGGGTCCGAGAAGACGATCTCGGCCAACCTGGCGCGGTCTATCTCTCCCTCCTCGTCGAGGACCCCCTCGCCGAAGTGGTCCACGATATCCCGCCATGCCGGCTCGCCTTTGCGCACCACTTCGCGCGCCAGAAGGTCGCTGCAAAGGATATAGGCGCCTTTCTCGGCGAGCAGGTCGCACACCGTGCTCTTGCCGCTGGCTATACCCCCTGTGAGGGCAATCACGAACATCGCGTCCACCTCCCGTCGCTTGATCCGGTCCGGTGCCTTATACGCAGCCTAAAGAGTTTATACCACGAAAAAGAGGCATCCGGAGATGCCCCTCTGTATTGGTCGTGCCGCTGAAAAGCGCTATTTCTTCTCTTTCTTCATGTCCCTGATTATGGACTCGAGGCTGCCCTCGGGGAGGTCTTCCTCTTCTTCCTCGGGCTCAGCCGCTTCCTCGACTACGGCAGGTTCTGCTTCTACGGCTTCCTCGACAGCTTCCTCGAGGGCCTCGGTCAACTCCTCCTCGACCGCTTCCTCGACCGCTTCGGTGGTCTCGGATACGACCTCGTCGGGAACGGGCTCACCGGTGGCCTCCTCGATGTCCTCGACTATCTCCTCGACGATCTCCTCCTCGACCGCCTCCGCCACAGTCTCCGCCATAGTCTCCGCAACGGCCTCCTCGACGGCTTCCGGGGCGGCCTCGGCGGTCTCTTCCTCCGCTTCCTCCACGGCCGGTGCGTCGGTCTCCGCCGCTTCCCCGGGCCGCTCGTAGTAGTCCTCTTCCTCCTCGTACTCTCCCATGAGCTGCTTGAGACTGAGGCTGATTCGCCTGCGGTCGATGTCGATGTCGATGACCTTGACCTCGATCTCCTGGCTGACCGACACCACCTCGTCGGGTTGCTCCACGTGGCGGCGTGACAGCTCTGAGATGTGGATAAGGCCCTCGATCCCCGGCCTTACCTGCACGAAAGCACCGAAGGGCACGAGCTTGGTGACGGTACCGTTGATGACCTCGCCCACCTGCACGTCCCGGGAGAGCTGCTCCCATGGATCGGCCTGGCAGGCCTTGAGGCTGAGGGATATGCGCTCCCTCTCCTTGTCCACCTCGAGTATCTCCACATCGACCTCGTCGCCCACGGAGAGGACCTCGCTTGGCTTCTCCACGTGGCACCAGGAAAGCTCCGAGATGTGGATGAGGCCGTCGATCCCTCCAAGGTTCACGAAGGCGCCGAAGGACACGATACTGGAGACCTTGCCGCTCACGCGCATGCCCTTCTCCAGGTTGTCCAGGAGTATCTTGCGCCGCTCCGAGGCGGTCTCCTCCAGGAAGGCGCGGCGGGAGAGGACCACGTTATTGCGGTTGCGGTCCATCTCGATGATCTTGCAGGTGAGCCTGCCTCCCAGGAAGGAATGCAGCTCCTTTACGCGGTGCACGTCGATGAGGGAGGCGGGCAGGAACCCGCGCAGGCCTATATCCAATATAAGGCCTCCCTTGACCACCTCGATGACCTCGCCCTCGATGGGCTCGTTCTCGATCATGCCCTTCTCGAGCTGGTTCCACGAGCGCTCGTACATGGCCCGCTTCTTGGAGAGGATGAGCCTCCCCTCCTTGTCCTCTTTCTGCAGGACAAGGGCGTCGATCTCGTCCCCTACCTTCACCACTTCCTCGGTCTTCACGCCGTAGCGTATGGACAGCTCCCGTGCCGGGATCACCCCTTCGGATTTGTATCCGATGTCCAGGAGAACCTCGTCCTTGTCCACCTTGACCACGGTACCCGCGATGATGTCGCCTTCCGAGAAGATCTTGATGGTCTTGTCGTAGTTGGGGACTTCGTCTTCGGAGTAGTCGAAGTTGGTCAGTGGGGCGGTCAGTTCGGGGATCTCAGCGGGGTTGACAGCGTCGTACTCTCGTTCCGTTTGGTCCAGCATTCGTTCCGTTCCTCCAATGATGTTTATTTGCCACGTCCCCTCCCGTCTAAAGGTTCAGGCACACAGCCCGTATATTTTAGCATTTCTTTCCGCATAATGCACCATGTTTCCGTGCGCTGTTCAAGGGACCCGCGGGTATCCGCGACCGAGCCCGCGGAGCCCGGGCAGCACGAAAGCTCCGTATCCCCGGAGCGAGAGTAGGCCAAGGGCATCGCGGGCGCGGACGGTCCTCTCCTCCAGTCTCCAGTAAACCATGGCCCATCTGGTTATACGCGGCATAACGAAGCTGTTCAACGCGGGTATTTTATCTCTCGCTTATTAAGTCTTCAGCCATTGAAAGCGGTTAAAATATGGTGGACGGGGACGGGTTTTTACACGATACTCTATTGGGGGAATCCGCCCCCTGCGGACGAGAACGCGATGAATCGAGGGGTGGTCTATCGAGGACTTGCGACCGGTCTCTCCGGACAAAATGATCCGGCGTTTAACGAGTCTTAACGGAGGGGTTTCACCTATTCAGGAAGGGAGTGATTCGATGGGAGCGAAAGCTGCGAAAGACCCTGTTCCCAGGGCATCCATCCCGCTCAACCCGGTTTTCAACTGGTCGGTCGGGAACTGGATGGAGGTCTTCTATGATGGCCTCAGGGAGGGCAAGATCATGGGGTCGAAGTGCCCCGCATGTGGTCGCGTCTCCCTGCCTCCGCGCATGATATGCGAGCGCTGTTTCGTCAAGGCGGAGGAGTGGGTGGAGCTGCCCTCCACCGCAACGGTGCAGGCATGCACCACCGCCTCGGTAAAGGTGGCCGAGAACGGCGACCTGGTCGACCTGGACGCCCCGGAGATAATCGCCATGGTCAAGCACGACGGGGCCGACACCTGCATCGCCGCCCGGCTCGAGGGCAAGGAGGCCGCGGTGGGGACGAAGGTCGAGGCCGTTATCGACACCGGCGCGGAGAACGTGCTGGATCTGCTGGCGTCCTACAAGGCAGTAGGATAAGGAGGCGATATCATGGATAAAGAAGTAGCCATCATCGCCTACGCACAGTTGCCATACGAAGCGGATAACAACATGTCACGGGAAGTGATGGTACTCAAAGCCACCAGGGCCGCGATCGAGGCCGCGGGCCTGAAGCGCGAGGACCTGGACACCGTGATCACCGCCAACAACGACTACAACGACGGACGCACCATCTCCAACATGAGGCTGGTGGAGCCGGCAGGTTCCTGGCACAAGAACGAGTCCAAGGTGGAGATGGACGGGACATTCGGGGTGCTCTATGCCCTCACGCGCATCCTCAGCGGCGACCACGACATAGCCCTGGTCGTGGGGGAAAGCCAGGCATCGGTATACGGAGGCATCCTGCCGGGCATCATGATGCTCGACCCCACCTTCGACCGCCAGCGCTGGCTGCTCAACGAGGTGTCGGCGGCAGCCCTTCAGGCTTCGGCATACATGGCCGCTGCGGGTGTAAGCGCGGAGCAGATAGCTGCCGTGGCCGCGAAAAACCTGGATAACGCGGCCCTCAACCCCTTTGCTCTTCGCTCGCTCAAGGGGGCGGACGCCAAGAAGGTACTTGCCTCGCGTCCCCTCTACTCCCCCATCACCGAGCTCATGACCGCACCACGGTGTGACGGCGCGTGCGCGGTCGTCATGGCTTCCGCGAAGGCTGCGGCCAAGGTGGAGAAGCCGGTCTGGATCAAGGGAGTCGGGTTCTCGCACGACTCGTACGTGACGGAACGTTCCCTCGACAGCATGGGATCGCTCAAGCTGGCAGCCGATGCCTGCTACCGGCAGGCGGGCATCGAGGACCCCGCTTCCCAGATCGACCTGGCCGAGGTGCACGAGTGCTTCGCCCACGAGGAGCTCATGGCATATGAGGCCCTCGGCTTCTGCGAGCCCTTGCAGGGAGGCGTTTTCTTCGACTCCGGTGCGACCAGGCTGGACGGCAAGCTCCCCGTGAACGCGTCGGGAGGCGCTCTGGGAGCCAACGCCGAATACGCCACGGGCCTGGCGCGCATAATCGAAGCGGCCATGCAGATACGTGGCGATGCCGGCAGACACCAGGTCAAGGGCGTGAAGACCGCGGTAGCCCACGGGCAGACGGGGATATGCGCCCAGGAGAACATCGTCTACGTGCTGGGAGGTGAGTGAGATGGCGAAGAACGAGGTAGCGGTGGTGGGAGTCGGCCTCTCCAAGCACGTGAGCAAGCGGCGTGACGTCAACATCGCCGAGCTGGTGTGGGAAGCTGTAAGCGCCTGCTACGAGGACGCGGGCCTCAAACCCAAGGACGTTGACGCCTTCGCCACCGGCAACATGCCGGCCTTCGAGGGCGTTAACCTGCCGGAGGAATGGGGCGCCGGGCACTGGGGTGCCTACAACAAGCCCCTTCTCCGCATTACTACCGGAGGCACCACTGGGGGATCGGTAGCTCACGGAGGCTACTACCTGGTGGGCTCGGGCTTATTCGATACGGTGATGTGCATCGCCTTCGAGAAGCAGTCCGACGGCAACTCGACCATGGGGCTCAACACCGTGGCCCTGGCCGACGCGGCGGCCCAGCTGCAGCTGGGGGTGGACCCCGGATTCATCGCCTCCTTCGGAGGAGGCGCGGTGGGCGTTGCCGTCTACCAGGCGTCGAGCTACATGAAGAGCAGCGGGTGCACCACCCACCACCTGGACAAGGTATCGGCCCTGTGCCGCAACAACGCCGCGCTCAATCCCTATTCGCACCTCAAGCAGCCCGGCCTCACGCCGGAGGAAGTGGCCAAGACCACCCTGCTGCAGTACCCCATCCGTTTCGGGCATGTGTGTCCGGCCACCGACGGGGCCTGCGCCATGCTCTTCACCACGGGCGAAAAAGCACGGAAGCTGACCGACAAGCCGGCCTACGTGCTCTCGTGCGCCTCCGCCTCGGACGAGGCGGCCCTGGTGGGCATCTCGGGGTCAGGCACCACCAACGTGGATCCCTGCGAGCAGGAGAGCTGCAAGATCGCGGCCGCTCGCGCCTACGAGATCGCGGGCATCAAGGACCCGCGCAACGAGATCGACCTGGCGGAGCCATACTCCCCCTTCGCACATCAATTGCTCATGTTCTACGAGAGACTGCTCCTGTGCGACGAGGGCGAGGCGCCGTCCATCCTGGACTCGGGCTCCATGAACCTCGACGGCGAGCTGCCGGTCTGCCCGTCCGGCGGGGTCATCTCGACCAACGCCATCGGGGCCTCGGCCATGGAGCGCGTCGCCGAGTGCGCCCTGCAGATCATGGGCAAATGCGGCGAGCGTCAGGTCAAGAAGGATGTCCATAAAGCCGTGGCTCACGGCTGGGGCGGGGCGGTCAACCTCAACGTGGTCGCCGTCCTCTCCGACACCCCGAGGAGGTAGCGCCATGGAGTACAAGAACGAGACCATCGCCATAGAGGGGAGCTGGAACCTGGCCTCCTGGGAATGGAAGTTCGAGAGCATCGCTCTCATCCGCAAGACGTTCGAGGCGATGAAGAACGAGAGAAAGCTGATGGCCAACAAGTGTCCCGGATGCGGGCGGGTCTATTTCCTTCCCAAGCCCTATTGCCTGTGCCTGTCCATCCCCGATGAGTGGGTGGAGATAAAGGACACCGCCACCGTGACCACCTATACCTTCACGGGGGCCTGGGCCTACGAAGGCATAGCCGATGACGAGGTATCAGGCACCCCGCAGATCTTCGCGGGTGTCGTCTTCGACGGCTCCGACACCAAGACCGTGACCATGCTCGAGGGAATCGAACCCGAGAAGGTCCACGTGGGCATGCGGGTGAAGCTGAAGTGGCCGGAGGAGGTCGCCGGCGGCCTTACCGACCTGGCCCACTGCGTCCCCCTGGAGGAGTAACAACCGACATTGGAGCCGGGCCCGCGACCGGGCCCGGCTCCTCTTTTTTGCCCCTATCAGTCCTCCGGGTCTACATGCTGGCTCGAGACGACACATGCCCTGCATCCCGCTATTTTGCGCGTTATTTCACATCGTACCAGGAAGGCCCCACCCCCATGTCCACCTTGAGGGGGACGTCGAGGTCGCAGGCGGACTCCATCTCGCGCCGCACTATCTCCCGCACCTCCGGCTCCTCCCCCCTCTCCACGTCGAAGACCAGCTCGTCGTGGACCTGCAGGATCATGCGGGATATCAAATCCACTTCCCTCAGGCGGCGGTGGATGCGCAACATGGCGACTTTGATTATATCCGCGGCGCTGCCCTGGATCGGGGTATTGAAGGCCAGGCGCTCGCCCAGGCGGCGCAGGCGCACGTTGCCCACCGCCAGCTCGGGTATCTCTCGCCGGCGGCCCAGGATGGTGATGACGCAGCCCGTCCTCGCGGCCTCCTCCACCTGGCGGTCGAGGTAGGCCCTCACGCCGGGGAACTCCCTGAAGTACTCGGTGATGTATCTCTCCGCCTCCTCCTGGTCGATGCCCAGTTGGGCGGCCAGTCCGAAGGGGCTGATGCCGTAGATGATGCCGAAGTTGATGGCCTTGGCCTTGCGACGCTGCTCCGGGGTGACCGCCTCGAAGGGCACGTCGAAGACCTCGGATGCGGTGGAGGCGTGGATGTCGCGGTCCTCCGCGAAGGCGCGCCTCAGGTTCTCGTCGCCCGATAGGTGGGCCATTACCCTCAGCTCTATCTGCGAGTAATCCGCCGACAGGATCAGCCCGTCAGCGGACGTGGGCAAAAAGGCCTTACGTATGGTCTTTCCCAAGGCCGTGCGCACCGGGATGTTCTGCAGGTTGGGGTTGCTGGACGACAGGCGCCCGGTGGCGGTGACCGCCTGGTTGAAACAGGCGTGCAGCCTGCCCGTGACGGCGTCCACCATCCTGGGCAGCGCGACGACGTAGGTGTTGAGCAGCTTGGAGAGCTCCCGGTAGCGCACGAGCACGTCCGCAATGGGATGGACTTCGGCGAGCGCGTTGAGGACGTTTATGTCGGTAGCGAAGCCCGTCTTGGTGCGCTTCAGTGGCGTCAGTTCCAGCACCTCGAAGAGGATGCGCGACAGCTGCTGTGGCGAATTCAGGTTGAACCTCTCCCCCGCCAGCTCGCAGGCCTGCTCCTCCAGGCCGGCCAGCTCGTCCTCCAGTTCGTCGCGCATGGCAGCCAGCATCCCCGTGTCCAGGCGTATGCCCCTTATCTCCATCTCCGCCAGCACCTCCTGCAGGGGCATCTCCACCTCTTCGTAGAGGTCGCGCAGGCCCCTCAGGTTGAGGTCGGCCTGCATGGGCTCCACCATCCTTTCCACGGCGTCGGCGCAGCGCGCATCCTGGTCAGCCGCGGCCTCCTCCTCCTGCAGGAGGTCGAGCTGTCCCGCGGGGCACGGCGCCAGCTGGAGGTCGAGGTACCTCAGGGCGGAACTCTCCAGGTCATGTTTTGAGCCAGAGGGATCTACCAGGTAGGAGGCCAGCTCTACGTCGAAATCGAAGCGGGGATAGGACGAGTACAGCCTGGCGCACTGTACCATCACGTCCTTGCCGCGGTAGCTCGCGATCCGCCACCCCGGCGCGTTCGTGATCTCCCCCAGGAAAGCGCCGAAAAGCGCCCTGACCCCCTCGTCATCCAGGTCGAAACGGTACACCATGCCGCCACATGCCACGCTGGCGGACTCCATGCTGCCGCGCGTGTAACCCTCCCCCGAGATGCGCGCGAAGAGCGCGAGCTCTCCCCTCTCCCTGCAGACCTCGAGCACCTCGCGCAGGCCCCTCTCGTCATCGATGTCCCTGCGCTCCGCGTTCCGGGGCTCTTCCCTCGCGACGTCTTCCCCGCCCAGGCCCGGGAATAGCTGCGCCTTGAGGCCCTGGAGTCTCTCGTAGAGCTTGCGGAACTCCAGGGAATCGAACATGTGGCGCACGCTCTCATCGTCCCAGGGCTTGAACTCCCATCCCCCGGCCTCCTCCCCCTCCAGGGGCACGTCGCGCCGCATGGTGGCCAGCTCGCGGCTCATAATGGCGCTTTCGCGGTGTTCCTCCAGCGCCCTCCTGGCCTTTCCCGCCTTCATCTTTCCTATGTTCTCGTACACCTTGTCCAGGCTTCCGTACTCGCCCAGCAGAGACGCTGCCGTCTTCTCGCCGATGCCGGGGACCCCGGGGATGTTGTCGGACGCGTCGCCCTTGAGCGCAAGGTAATCAACGATCTGCCGCGGCTCCACGCCGTACTTCTCCTTCACCCCCTGCTCGTCGTAGATGACTATGTCCGTTATGCCCTTGCGGTTGCTGACCACCTTGACGCGCTCGTCAACCAGTTGCAGCGCATCGCGGTCGGAGGTCACGATGAAAACCTCGGAGTCCGGCGGCAACACACCCGTGATAGTGGCCAGCACGTCGTCCGCCTCGAAACCCTCCATCTCGAGGGCGGGAATGTTCAGGGACTGGAGCACGCCGTGGATGATGTCCAGCTGCTCCCGCAGCTCATCGGGCATGGGTTTGCGGTGCGCCTTGTACCCGGCGAACCTCTCGGTGCGGAAACGCGGTCTTCCCTTGTCGAAGGCTACCATGACGCCCTGCGGCCGCAGTTCCTCCAGCACCTTTATGAGCATGGAGGTGAAACCGTAAACGGCGTTGGTGAGCTGGCCCGACGAGGTTGCCATGTCCGGGGGCAGGGCGTAAAAGGCCCGGTAAGCCAGGCTGTGCCCGTCTATGAGTACCCATCTTCTGGATTCCGTCAACTCCACCCCCCTGGTATTGCGCGGATTTACGCCCCGGCGAGCGTGAGGATCGGGGACGGGGCCGGTGGCCCCGTCCCCTCACCCAAGGAGAACGTAAACTGATAATAGACCCCGGCAGTGACAGAACCATTGCGCAAAGCCCCGGACGCGCCGGGGCTTGTCGTTGGTGCCGAAGGCCGGACTCGAACCGGCACGGGGTCGCCCCCACTGGTTTTTGAGACCAGCGCGTCTACCTGTTCCGCCACTCCGGCATGCACGCCAGTTATTTTATCAGTATAACTTGCGGGAGCATATTCATCCTTCCTCTCCCCGGCGGGGTGGCCCTCCCCCGCCAGCCCGGCCGCCGCCCCGTTTTGCGCCCTCTTCCAGGTGGGGGTACGCGCGGCCGCGCCCTGCTCTATTCGTATTCAGCCAGGAAAAGCTCCAAGCGCCTCATCAAGGCCTCGAGCTCGTCGCGGCGAGCAGTGAAGTCCCCGTATACCCCGATTGCCGCCTGAAGGTCAGCGAGCGCTTCCCGCAGGGGGAGGCACAGCCTGCGGACCTCCCGCTCCGCTTCCGCCTTCATGTCCGCGTAGTAGCTCTCGCTCCAGCCCAAGGACGTCTCCTTCGCTCTTCGCGGCCGCAAAATCTCCCTGCGAATAATTAATAATACATCATCATCGCGTCGTGGTTTTCGGGCACAAACCCCTCGCACCGCCACGGGTCCGGGGGCGCCTCCCCGGACCGCGCCGGATCGAGGATTCAGGGCACTATGTCGGTCCCCCGCGGGACCACGTACCACCTGCCCTTCTGGTTCTCGAGGATGATCCTGAGGTTGTCGGAACGGCTGATCTCGCGGGACGAGCCGCCACCGGTCCTTATGACGCAGTAGTCGATATAGGCGACCGCCTCGTAGTTGCTCTGATGGTCGACCACGAGGCTCACCTCTTCGTAGCGACCTCCGTCTCCGAGGTATGAGACCACGCTCCTGTACTTGTCCTCCGCCGCGGTCCGGTCATGCTCCTCGAACAGCTCGAGGAAGGCATCCATGTTCCTGTCGTTCACGGCATCCATCAACTGCCCGGACCTTTTACCGGCGGACGGATTGCCCCAGACCGTGAAACTCAGGACCAGCCAGACCACTACCGCCGCGATAACGATGGCATAGAGGACGACTTTCACGCGGAACCTGCGAATCTTGGACGTTACCACCTCGCTCACCTGCGGGGCGAGCGTATCCCTGTCGCCCCTCCACTCCCCCGGCGCCGCATAGGCCTCACCCGGCTCTCTGGCGGGCATGCCCGCGGGGGCGAATGCGTCGGCACGGTCGATCGTCTCCATGCACAGGGAGCAGAATCGTGCGTTATCGGGATTATCCGCACCGCATTTCGGACATTTCATGACCAACCCCTTCCCGCGACGTGAACACGCACCATCATCCGATAAGCCTTTTCTCGGCGAACCACCCTCCCAGCGCCCCCATGGGCAGCTCCAGAAACAGCGTGAAGAGCAATCCGGCCAGCGTGAACAGGGGCACGTATACCTCTCCGGTCATGACCAGGATAAGGACCAGGGATACAAGGGGCTGCCACAGGAAGACCACGCACGCGGCGCACCCCGTCCCGAACATCCACCCCCTCCCCCTCTGCATGGCCCGCGAGGATATCGTATATCCCCCCACGGCAAGAACGAGCGCGTCGGAGATGAAGAGCAGGGCGACCCCGATGTTGAAACCTGCCTCGCTGCCGCCGAAGGCCGCGCCGAGCAGCAAAATGCCGATGAGGAAACGTAAAACGAAGAGGACCAGGAAGGTAAGGAACGAGTACGAGAGCAGCATGATCGCCACTTCCGTTTTGCCGATGCGCGGCGTGAGGGCGGTAAGCCTCATGCCCGAGTAGCCGCCGCCATGCAGGGCGGCGGCGCCGTGCGAGGGGGGAGCGTCGTAGACGTACCCCCCGGGCTGTTGCGCCATCTCCTGGGCCAGGGCCCTGTAGTCTCCCGGGGAAACATAGGGTTGCGCGGCCGCTTGCGTCCCGGCGTCACGGGGACCGGCCCCGTTGCCGTGAGCCGATGCCGCCCCGTTCCCATTACCCGCCGCTAAGCCGGCGAGGCACAGGGAGCAGAACGCGGATCCCTCAGCGTTTTCCGCCCCGCAATGCGGACAGACTACCACCTGGCTCAACCTCCCGGTCCGGTCCTCCCATGATAGGATTCGGCAGACAATACCTCGAGCTGAAACGCAAAGCAACGCCTCTCGCTCCCCGCGCCAACCCCGCCGGCACTCACCTTTATCATTTTCATCGCAGAACGCGTCACTTCCTTCCCATCCGAGAAGAAAGCGGCGCACCACTTGCGCGACGGGGTTTTTCTCGCGGGAACAGGGAAATCCGTTCCGCTACGGGGAGAAATCGAGGCGCCGCAACCGCGTTGCGGAATGTGGGCAAACATGCAACGGCGTCAATGACCGGCCCCTGGGGAACAGGGGATGCCAGGACGGCGGGTCCCGGCCGTCATCCCTCCTCGCCTGGCTCCAGGTCGGTGCGGGCGCCATCCACCTCGCGGTAAAAGCACGACCTCTCCCCGGTGTGGCAGGCCGCCCCGATCTGGAGGACCTTGATGACGAGGGCGTCCGCGTCGCAATCGTACCGGACTTCGCGTACATACTGGCGGTGCCCCGACGTCTCCCCCTTACACCAGAACTCCTGGCGGCTTCTGCTCCAGAACCAGGTACGTCCGCTCTCCAGCGTGCGCCGCAGGGACTCCCCGTTCATGTACGCAAGCATGAGCACTTCGCGGTTCTCCCAGTCCTGGATGATCACGGGTATCAGGCCGTTGTCGTCGAACTTGAACTCCATGCTATCCGACCTCCGGCGGTTGTTCCTCGCCCAGGTATATCCTCTTTATATCATCGCTCTGCAGCAGTCCGGCGGCGTCTCCCTCCAGGCGCACCTTGCCGGCGCGCATGACGTAGCCGTAATCGGAGACGCTCAGGGCGATCTGGGCGTCCTGCTCCACCAGGAGGATGGTGAGCCCCTCCATGTGCAGCCGCTTCAGGCAGGTGAAGATGTCCTTTATCACCAGGGGAGCGAGGCCCATCGACGGCTCGTCGAGGAGGAGCATGCGGGGCTTGGACATCAGCGCCCTGGCAATGGCCAGCATCTGCTGCTCTCCTCCCGAGAGCGTCCCCGCCATCTGCCCCTTCCGCTCTCCCAGCACCGGGAAGATGTCGTACACGAAGGCGAGATCCTCCCGGATCTCCTTCCTGTGGCGGCGGGGGCGCAGGTAGGCACCGAGCTCCAGGTTCTCCTCAACGCTCATGCTCGCGAACACCTGCCGTCCTTCCGGGATATGGGAGATGCCCATCTTCACGATGCGGTGAGGCTCCAGGTTTGTGATGTCCTGGCCCACGTAGCGGATCTCGCCGTAACGCGTGGGTATAAGGCCGGATATGGCCCTGAGCAGCGTGGTCTTACCCGCACCGTTGGCCCCGATGATGGTGGTTATCCGCCCCGCACGGGCCCACAGGTCGATGGCCCTGAGGGCCTCGATGTTGCCGTAAAAGGCGGAGACGTTTTTTACCTCCAGCAATATGCCACCTCGCTACCTCCCGGTTATCCGTCGTTCGGGATCATTCATACCCTTCAATCCAGCTCAGAACCAAGATAAGCCTCGATGACACGGGGATCGCCCTTGATCTCATCCGGCGTCCCCTCAGCTATGATCTCCCCGTAGTCAAGCACCAGCACCTCGTGGGAGATGCGCATGACCAGCCCCATATCGTGCTCCACCAGGATAACCGTGACGCCCATGTCGCGGAGGCGGTAGATTATCTCTCCCAGCTCGCTCGTCTCGTAGGCGTTCAGGCCCGAGGCCGGCTCGTCAAGCAAGAGGATGCGCGGTTTCGTGGCCAGGGCCCTGGCCACCTCCAGCAGCCTCTGCTGTCCGAAAGGGAGGGAGCCCGCGAGGTTGTCCGCCTGCATCTCCAGTCCCGCGATATCGAGTATGCGCAGCGATTCCTCCCTCATCCAGGCCTCCTCGCGCATCGCCGAGGGGGCTCTGAACGCCGACTTTACGAATCCCGCCCTGGTATGGTGGTGCAGCCCGACCATCACGTTCTCGATGACCGTCATCTCCGGGAAAAGGCGGATGGTCTGAAAAGTCCTGGCGATGCCGAGGGCGGTTATCTCGTGGGTGGCCAGGCCTACGATGTCCCTGCCCTGGAAGACAACGCTTCCCTCATCCGGAAGGTAGATGCCGGTCAACAGGTCATAGAGGGTCGTCTTCCCCGCCCCGTTGGGCCCGATGATGGCCTTGATGGACCCGCTCTCCACCTTGAAGGATACGTCCTTCACCGCCGCGAGCCCACCGAAGGTCTTCGTGAGGCTCATGGCCTCCAGCAGGGCCACGTTCGCGCCGCCGTCCGGCCTGCTCTCCCGCGACATCTACTCCACCGCCTTCCTGCGGAAGGGGTTTACGAAGGGACTGCGGCGCAGGCGCACCAGGTCTGACAGGCCCTTGGTAATACCGGAGGGCATGAATATCATGGTCAATACGAGGATGAGCCCGAAGACGATCCCCTCGTAATTGCTGTATCTCTCGAGCCACTTCGGCGCGTCTCCCACCCATTTGGGGATGGCCTCGACCATCTTGGGGAGGAAGGTGATCACGGCGGCGCCCGCGACCGCCCCCCAGATGCTCTCCATGCCCCCGATGACCACCATGGTCAAAACGGAGATGGAGAGGGTGATGGTGAACATGTTCGGATCGATGTACCCCTGCAGGTTCGCGTATATGCCCCCGGCCAGTCCGCCCAACGCTGCGGAGAGCACGAACACCTTTATCTTCTGCGCCGACACGTTCACTCCCATGGCTTCCGCCGCCACCTCCGACTGATGGAGCGCCCGCATGGAGCGGCCGACGCGCGAGCGCACCAGGTTCGAACAGAGGATGAGCGCGGCGAAGACGATTATCCATATGAGATAGAACTGCAAATACAACTCGGGACGCTGGGCCTTGTCCTTGATGAAAGGCAGGTCGAAACCCGTGATGGATGTAAAGGGCAGGTTCAGCGAGGGGATGCCGCTAAGGCCGAAGTTGCCCTCCGTCAGCCAGGTCATCTCGCGCAGGAAGACGAAGACGATGATAGCCAGGCCCAGGGTGGCCATGGCCAGGTAATGCCCCTTCAGGCGCAATACCGGCGCGACCAGGATCCCGAAAAGGGCGGAAACCGCTATGGCCAGGGCAATCCCCACCCATACGGGGAAGCCGGCTTTCAGGGTCAGCAGCGCGGACGTGTAGGCCCCGATCCCGAAGAAGGCCCCCTGGCCCAGGGACACCTGGCCGGCATAGCCCATGAGCAGGTTCAACCCGACGGCGGCGATGGTGTACACGCCCACCAGGCGCATGATGAAGACGAAATCGAGGCTGATGGTCTTGTAGACGTTCTCGGCCCACAACGGCATGACCAGGATGAAGAGGAAGAATATGAGCAGGGCGCGGTTGCGCTTGAGCAGCGCGAGAAAGCGGGAACCCGCCGCCGCCTCTTTACCGCCCTTTTCCCCGGCCATCATACCTTCTCCACCACCCCTTTACCGATGAGCCCCTGCGGCCTCAGCAGGAGCACGGTCACGAGCAGGAGCGCCGCCACCGCGTCCTTATAGCCGGTAGAGACGCCGAGCACCACGGTGAGGAATCCCGGGATGAGTTCCTCGAGGAGTCCCAGGACAAGCCCCCCCGTCACCGCTCCGAAGGTGTTGCCGAGCCCGCCCACCACCGCGGCGGTGAAGCCTTTAATGCCCAGGAAGAGCCCGATGGAGTAACTGGCGTAGGGGGCGTTGATCAGGCCCGCTATGCCGCCCAGGGTGGCCGCGAGCAGAAAGGAATACAGCGACATGCGGGACACGTTAATGCCCACCAGGCTCGCCGCCTGGCGGTTGATCGAGCACGCCCGCATGGCCCTCCCCGCCCGGGTGCGGTTGAAGAAGAGGTAGACGAGGAGTACGCTGACCACCGTCAGCCCCAGGACCCAGAGGAACTGCCGGGAGACCGTCACCCCCGGTATGGTTATGTTCCCCGTTGAGAATTCGGGCACCTTGTATGCCTCCTTCGGCCAGAACATGCGTCCCAGCGCCTTGAAGAGGATGGAGGCCCCCACCGTGGCGATTATGGCGGTGATGACGCTGGCGTTGCGCAGCGGGTAGATCATCAGTCTCTCCATGAGGGCCCCGATGATGGCGGTGGCCAATATGGCCAGGATGATGGCGACGGGCAGCGGCAGCCCCAGCGTCACGCCGAAGGTGAAGGCGAACAGTCCCCCGAACATGCAGAACTCGCCCTGCGCGAAGTTTATGATCCCGGTGGAGTTGAAGATGATGTTGAACCCCATCGCCACCAGGATATAGATGCATCCGTTGGCGAGGCCATTGGCGATATACTGCGGGCAGTTGCCCAGGAAATCCACTATCGAGCCCAGGGGCATACACCTCGTATCGAAATAGAAAAGGAGGAGGCCGGAGGGAGTTCCAGCCTCCTCCTTCCGTCCTTTTTACCCTTCTTTACTTGGAATAATGCTCCCACTTGGAGTCCACGATCTCCACCATGGTCAGGTCGTCCGGGGACAGTCCGTTGTGGTCCGTCGGCGAATAGGTGAAGATCCCTGCCGTCCCCACCAGGCCTTCCGTGGCCTCGATCTCGTCGCGCAGTTCCTCCGGCGTGACATCGGTGCCGGCGCGTTTCAGGGCCTCGACGATGATGGTTATCGCGTCCCAGCCGTGGCCGCCGAAGGTGTCTATATGCTCGCCGTATTCCTCGAAATATGCGTCCGAATAGTCCTTTATGAACTCGTATTCCTCGCTGCCCGGCTCCAGGATCAACTCGAAGATGAGCATCTTGCCCGCCGGGAAGACCACGCCGTTGGCCGCATCTCCTGCCAGCTCGATGAAAGCCTGGTTGGCGATGCCGTGGCTGCCCACGTAAGGAAGGTCTATCCCCTTGTCCCGCATGCGCTTGGCAATCTTGGCGGGGCCCGGGTTGGTCCCCCACACCACCACCACCTCGGGATCGGCGGTCATGATGTTGGTGAGGTGGGTGTCCATGCCCTCCTCCGATTCATCGGTGACGTATCCCTCCGAGACCACCACATCGAGTCCGTAATCCGCCGCCTCCGATTCCACCACCGCCTTGCCGTCGGTGCCGAAGGCGTTGGTGTCGTAGAGGAGGGCTATCCTCTTCACCCCGAGCTCCTCGGAAACGTATTCCAGCACCTTCTTGCCGGCTTCGGTGGCGGTGGGAGGCGTACGGAAGATCCAGGTGAAATCGCCGTCCATTATGTTCGCGCCAGCGGCCATGGTGACCATGGGGACCCGGGCCTTGGTTGCCTCCTGCTTCATGGCGATGGTCGTGCCGGTGCCGCTGGAGCCGATGAGCGCCACCACCTCCTCCTGTTGCAGCAGCTCAACCGCCGCCTGCTGGGCCTTGTTGGCGTCGCTCTGGTCGTCCTTGATGATCACCTCGATCATGTGGCCGTCTATACCGCCGGCATCATTGAGCCTATCGACGTAAAGCTCTATGGAGTTTCGCTCGGGCTTCCCCAGCGGCTCGTTGGCGCCGCTCTCGGATAGAACCACGCCGACCTTGATGGGCTCTTTGCTGTCCGTCTCCGTCTCCCCATCCCCACAACCCGGCAAAGCCAGCAGGGCGGAGAAAACGAAGGCTGCGACCGCGATGATAAGTAGCGTTCTCTTGCCGCGCAACCTAAACTACCCCCTTTACTTCCCATTACCTTCATTTACCGACTGAGCTTCCCGGCGGAGACGAAGAACGTCCACCGTAGAAGATATTTCTACCATACCGCCTGCTTTGATGTCCATATCGCTGCGGGCTCACAAGCGCACCGGGATGCCCTTGCCGCGCAGGAATTCCTTTGCCTCGCGGATGCTGTGCTCGCCGTAATGGAATATGGACGCCGCGAGCACCGCGTCCGCACCCGCTTTCAGGACCACCTCGGCCAGGTGATCGAGAGTTCCCGCCCCGCCGGACGCGATCACCGGCAGGTTCACCGCCTCCACCACGGCGCGCGTGAGCTCGATGTCATAGCCGTCCCTGGTGCCGTCGCGGTCCATGCTGGTGAGCAGTATCTCGCCCGCTCCAAGCGCTTCCACCCTCCTGGCCCACTCCACGGCATCCATCCCGGTCGGCGTCCTCCCCCCGTTGATATATACCTCCCAGGTGCCGTCTCCCCTGGACTTGGCGTCTATGGCGATGACCACGCACTGGGAGCCGAACCTGCGCGACGACGCCTCGATCAAAGACGGGTCCTTTACCGCCGCCGTATTCAGGGAGACCTTGTCCGCGCCCGTGGCCAGCATGTGGCGTATGTCCGCCTCGTTTCGCAGGCCACCTCCGACGGTAAAGGGTATGAAGACCTTTTCCGCCACCCTCGCCGCCATGTCGAATACGGTATCACGCTCCTCGTGGGAAGCCGTTATATCCAGGAATACGAGCTCGTCCGCGCCCTCGCCGTCGTAGACGGCCCCCATCTCCACCGGGTCCCCCGCGTCGCGCAGCGATACGAAGTTGATCCCCTTCACCACGCGCCCTTTGTCCACGTCCAGGCAGGGTATGATGCGTTTCGTGTGCACGATCACCAACTCCTTTTAAGTGGCGCATCCCGAGGCGCCTTGCTCTCCCTTCCGCGGCAGCGTCACGCTCCAGCTCCTCGTGCTGGAACACCGCAAGCGGGACTCCGTTAAGTCTCCTCCATCGCCAGGGCGTCCTCCAGGTCGACGCTTCCGGCGTAGATCGCCCTCCCCAGTATCGCTCCCTCCACCCCCCGTCCCGCGAGCGACTTCAAGGTCTCGAGGTCGGACATACCGCTTATCCCGCCCGCGGCTATGACGCCGAGCCCGTGCCCCAGCAGGGGCTCGAGAACGCCCGTATCGTATCCGCTCAGGGTACCGTCACGGGTGACGTCGGTGTGGATTATGCGCTCGGCCCCGCACGCGGCGAGGTGGTCTATGACCTCGGCGGGCGTGCGCGCCGCCATGCCGCGCCACGCGGCCGTGGCCACTTCGGCGCCCCTCGTGTCCACGCTCACGATTACCCGCGGGCCGAAAGCCCCGAGCATCTCCTCCGCGAAAGACGGCTCCTCCAGGGCACGGGTGCCGAGTATAACCCGCTCAACGCCGATCTCCAGCAGGAGCTCGGCGTCCTCACGGCGCCGCACGCCGCCCCCGCACTGCACCGGTATGCTGACCTTGCGCAGGATCTCACGCACCGCGTCGCGGTTAACGGGATGTCCCGCCGCAGCACCGTCCAGGTCGATCACGTGCAGGTAAGAGGCCCCTTTTTCCTGCCAGGCCAGGGCCGCCTTCCAGGGATGCCCGGAGTACACCGTCTCCCGGGCGAGGTCCCCCCGGAAGAGCCTGACGCAGCGGCCTCCCTTGATGTCCACGGCAGGGTAGATACGGAACAATACCCACACCCCCTCAAGCCCGCATGCGGGCAAAGCCGTCCAGTATGCGCAGGCCGGCGGAAGAGCTCTTCTCCGGGTGGAACTGGAAGGCCACAAGGTTTCCCCGTGCCGCGCCGGAGGCGAAATCGATCCCGTATGAGGTAGTGGTCAGGCAGTCGCCCGGCTCGTCGGCCACCACGTAATACGAGTGCACGAAATAGAAGAAGGAGCCCTCCCCCACTTCCTCCAGCACGGGGTGGGGGCGCTCGAAGCGCGCGTCGTTCCATCCCATATGGGGTATCTTGACGCCGGGTGGAAACCTTATCACTCGCCCCGGCAGCACCGCGAGGCCGTCCACCCCCGGGCTTTCCTCGCTGGATTCGAAGAGCAGCTGGTAGCCGAGGCATATCCCCAGAAAAGGCAATCCTTTCCCGATGGCTTTTCGCAGGGGCTCCACCAGTCCCCTCCTCTCCAGTTCGTCCATGGCGTCGCCGAAGGCGCCTACCCCGGGCAAAACTATGCCCCGTGCCCTCTCCAGCTCACGGGGATCATGGCTCACCATGACCTCGTGTCCCAGGAAGGCGAAGGCCTTCTCAACGCTGCGCAGATTACCCATGCCGTAATCGATTATCGTTATCATGACGCGCTCCGGGTCCGCCGTCCCTAAAGGATCCCCTTGGTGGAGGGCACGCCGCGCCCGGATGGGTCAGGCGCGACCGCCGCGCGCAGGGCCCTGCCCAGGCCTTTGAAGACGGCCTCGAGGACGTGGTGGGGGTTTTCCCCGCTCATGCTCTTCACGTGCAAGGTCAGGTCGCCCTCGTTCGCGAGGGCCTGGAGGAACTCCCGCACGCAGGTGGGATCGAATTCGGATATGAGGCGCACGGGCAGGTCTACCTGGTAGGAAAGGTGCGGCCGCCCGGAGAGGTCCAGGGCGACGAGGCACAAGGCCTCGTCCATGGGCAGAAGTGCCCAGCCGAAACGGGTTATGCCCCTTTTCTCGCCCAGCGCCTCCTTCAGGGCCCTGCCCAGGCAGAGGCCGACGTCCTCCACGGTGTGGTGCTGATCCACCTCAAGGTCTCCGCTTGCCCGCAGCTTCGCATCGAAGCCGGCGTGGCCGCAAAGCAGGGTCAGCATGTGATCGAAGAACCCTATGCCGGTGCCGATCTCGGTCTCACCGCGGCCGTCGAGTTCGATCTCCAGCGAGACGTCGGTCTCGGTCGTCTTTCTCTGCACTCGCGCATTTCTCATGCTCATTAGATTAGCACACCACGCTGGGCAGCGACACAAGCGCCCGCCTCTGCGCAGCTCGCGATCACCACGGGGACACGGTGGGGAGCTATTTCGTCTTGCCGGTCAATGACAGCGCTTGCGCATGGCCTCCGCGTGGTCCACGAGACCCTCGACCCTGGCCATGGCCTCGATCACCGGGCCGAGAGCGCGGTTCGCCTTGGGATTGGAGAAAACGACGTTGCTCCTCTTCACGAAGTCATAAACTCCAAGGGGGGAGGAGAAACGCGACGCCCCCTTGGTGGGCAGGACGTGGTTCACGCCGACCGCGTAGTCCCCCAGCGCCACGGGCGATTCCATCCCAAGAAATATCGCCCCCGCGTTGTGGACCTTGGGGAGGACCGCGGTGACGTCCTCCGTGGCGATCACCAGGTGCTCGGGCGCCAGGAGGTCCACCAGGGCGGTCCCCTCGTCGATGTCGTTCACCAGCACCAGCATCGTCTCGGGGCCCTCTTCGCCTCCTGGCGCCCGAGCGGTCCGCGCGAGTTCCTTCTTCACGCGGTCCAGGAGCTTCTCGTCGTCGGTTATCAGGCAGGCCCTGGCGCCGGAACCGTGTTCCGCCTGCGCTCTAAGCTCCAGCGCCGCGCATTCGGCGTCCGCCTCGCCGTCGGCGAGCACGACCAGCTCGCTCGGTCCGGCGAGCATGTCGATGCCCACGCGGCCGACGAGTTCCCTCTTCGCCAGGGTGACGTAGACGTTCCCCGGCCCGACCACCTTCTCCACCGCGGCTATGGTCCCGGTCCCCAGCGCCAGCGCCGCTATGGCCTGCGCTCCGCCCAAGCGGTAGATCTCCTTCACGCCCAGCGTAGCGAGGGCGAAGAGCGTGTGCGGGCTGACCTCCCCGCCCTTCGCGGGCGGGACGCACACGGCTATCTCGGCCACTCCCGCCACTCTCGCCGGGATCACCGTCATCAAGGCCGTTGATGGATAGGCGGCGTTCCCGCCGGGCACGTATATACCCACCCTCCTCAGGGGCTTGACGATCTGTCCGATGCGGGCTCCCTCGTCGCTCTCCCAGAACTGCGACTCCCAGGCCTGGTGGCGGTGGAAGGCGGTGATGGACCTGGCAGCCGTCCGCACCGCCTCCGCGAATTCCTCATCCACCCTCTCGACGGCTTTCGCCAGATCCCTGTCGCTGACGCGCAGCCCCTTCGAGGCCAGGTCGGCGCCGTCGAATCGAAGGGTCAGCTCGACCAGGGCGGCGTCGCCCCCGTCGCGCACCCGAGATATTATCTCCCTGACCTCCTGGATAGGGCCTTCTTCCGTCCAGAAATCCCACCCCATCCCGCCCTTGAGCGATGCGAGGTCATCGTACTCGTCTCTTCTCAGAACCTTCACTGCCTTCTCACCTGCCAGTGTCCCGTTGTGCCCCGCGTCACCCGCGGTAGCGCCTTCATTCCAGCATAATGCATCCGTCCCCCAGGAGGGAGAGGACCTCGGCGTAGAGAGAGCTGTCGGGGCTCACGCAGAGCTCCCGCGGGAGCTGGAAGACCTTTATCCCGTCGTCGTTCCGCAGCTTGAGTTTGACGGGAGTGCTTCCCGGGTGCCTCTCCAGTATATCCTTCAGCTCGTTGACCACCTCACGCTCCGCCTGGGAGTGGTCCATGTTGATGAAAAGGTCGCACTGCTCCGGTGACTTGAGGCGTGGCTCCGACGCGTCGAGCGCCACCACCCGTACCGTGGCCGCCTCCTCGTCCCGCTCACCCGTCTCCACCCTGGCCTTTATGCACACGACATGGTCCTCCTGCAGGGACTCCTTGTGCTGCAGATACAGGGCTGGGAATATGGTAACCTCTACCCTTCCCGTGAGGTCCTCCAGGGTAAGGTTGGCCATGAGCTCGCTCTTGCGTGTGAGGCGCTGCGCCTTGCGGGTGATGATCCCTCCGATCCACTTCACCGCCCCGTCCCCCAGCTCCGAGAGGTCGGCTATGTCGCATTCCACGTGGCGTTTCAACACCTCCCTGACCTGCATCAGCGGATGGTCGGTGACGTAGATGCCCAGCATCTCCTTCTCGTATGCAAGGAGCTTGTCCTTGGGCAGTTCCTCCACGATCGGCGCGTCACCGAGCGGGTCCTCGTCCTCGTCGCCGAAGAGGGAATGCTGTCCCTCATCCAGGAGACGCTGCCTCTCCGCCGCCAGGTCCGCGATGCGGTCGTATGCCTTGAGAAGGTGATTCCTGGTACATCCCAGGAAATCGAAGGCTCCGCTCTTTATCAGGCTTTCCAGGGCTCTTTTGTTCACCGTGCCCGTGCCCACCCTGCGGCAGAAATCGAGCATCGACTCGAAGGGACCGTTCTCGCGACGCTCGGCGATGATCCTGTCCGCCGCGCCCTCGCCCAGGTTGCGAACCGCCGACAGGCCGAAGCGGATACCCTCGTCCACCGGGGTGAATTCCTTCAGGCTCTCATTGATGTCGGGCGGCAGCACGCTTATGCCCATCTTGCGGCATTCGTTCACGAACACCGGCACCTTGTCCTTGTTGCCGGTGACGCTGGTGAGGTTGGCGGCCATGAACTCGCGCGGGTAATGGGCCTTGAGGTACGCGGTCTGGTAGGAGATGACCGCGTAGGCGGTCGAATGGCTCTTGTTGAAGCCGTATTCGCCGAAGTTCTGGACCAGCTCGAACAGCTTCTCGGCCAGGCGGCGCGGGTATTTCTTCGCCACCATGCCCTCGACGAACTTGTTCTTCTGCTCCTTCATCTCCTTGGCCTTGCTCTTGGCTACCACGCCGCGCAGACCGTCGGCCTCGGCCATGGTGTATCCCGCCATCTCCACCGCCAGTCGCATGACCTGTTCCTGGTAGAGCAAAATCCCGCTCGTCTCCTCGAGCAGCGGCTCCAGGTCGGGATGGAGGTACTCAGTGGACATGCGCTTGTGCTTGCGGGCCACGAAATCCTTTACCATCCCGCTCTTGAGGGGACCGGGGCGGTAGAGGGCGAGCAGGGCGATGAGGTCCTCGAAGCAGTCGGGGCGCAGTTCTTGCAGGAGCGACCGCATGCCCACGCTCTCCAGCTGGAACACGCCGATGGAGTCCCCGCGCTGCAGCATATCGTAGGTATTCGCGTCGTCCATGGGTATGCGGTCCATGTCCAGGATGATCCCGTGCCGGCGCTTGATGTTCTCCAGGGTGTCGCTGATCACGGTGAGGGTGCGCAGGCCCAGGAAGTCCATCTTGAGGAGGCCGATCTTCTGGATGGCGCCCATGTCGAACTGGGTCACCACCTCCTCCTCGGCGCCGCGCCGCTGCAGGGGGGTATAGAGGCAGAGCTCGTTGTCCGCGATGACCACCCCGGCGGCGTGGATGCCGTCCTGGCGCGTGATCCCCTCCAGCTTGCGGGCGGTGTCGATTATCTTCCTGGAGATCTCGTCGTTTTCGTACGCATCCCGCAGCTCCGGTGATGTCTCCAGGGCCTTGTCGAGGGTGATGTTCAGGACCTCGGGGACCATCTTGGCGAGGCGGTCCACCTTGCCGTACTCGAGGCTATAGACCCTGCCGGCGTCCCGTATGGCGGCCCGCGTCTTCAGGGTCGAGAAGGTCACGATCTGGGCCACGCGGTCCTCTCCGTACTTGCGCCTCACGTAGTCTATGACCTCGGGACGGCGCTTGTAGCAGAAGTCGATGTCGATGTCGGGCAAGGTGCGGCGCGAGGGATTGAGGAAGCGCTCGAAGAGAAGGCCGTATCTGATAGGGTCCACGGTGGTGATGCCCAGGGCGTAAGCGACCAGGGAGCCGGCCGCCGAGCCCCTCCCCGGCCCAACGATGATGCCGTGCTCCTTGGCGTAGGTTATGAAGTCCCACACGATGAGGAAATAGCCGGAGAAACCCATGTCCTTTATAACCGAGAGCTCGTAGCGCAGGCGCTCCTCCAGTTCGGGCGTGACCTCGTCGTAGTGGCGGGACAGCCCCTCCCACGCCAGTTTCTCCAGGTATCCGTCCAGGTCATAACCCTCCGGGACCTGGTAGTTCGGGAGCAGATAATTCCCGAAGTCAAGCTCTACCTCGCAACGGGCCGCGATGTCCACGGTGTTGGACAGTGCCTCCGGCACCTCCCCGAAGAGATCGCTCATCTCCCCGTATTCCTTGAGATAGAACTGGTCGTTGGAGAACCTCATGCGGTCCTCCTGGTCGAGGGTGGAGTTGGTCTGTATGCACAGGAGCACGTCGTGGTAGATGTTGTCTTCCCTCTCGATGTAATGCGTGTCGTTGGTCGCCGCCAGACCCAGCCCCAGCTCGCGCGCGATCTGGACCAGGCCCGGATTCACCTTTTTCTCCTCGGGCAGGGAGTGGTCCATTATCTCTATAAAGAAATTGCCGTCGCCGAAGATGGTCGCATACTCCCGCGCCGCCGCCGCGGCCCCCTCGTAATCGTCGGCTAGAAGCCTGGAGGAGATCTCTCCCTTCAGACACGCGGAAAGCGCGATGATGCCGCCCCGGTATTCGCGCAGCAGCTCCTTGTCGATGCGCGGTTTGTAGTAGTAGCCGTCCATGAAGGAGGCGGTCACAAGCCTCATCAGGTTGCGGTATCCCTGCATGTTCTCCGCCAGCAGGAGCAGGTGGTAATTGGGGTCTTCCCTGGGCGGTCTGCGGTCGAAACGCGAGCCCAGGGTGATATAGGCCTCCACGCCTATGATGGGCTTGATCCCCTTCTCCATCGCCTTCTCGTAGAAGGGAACGACGCCGTACATGCCTCCGTGGTCTGTTATCGCCAGGGCCTCGAAGCCCCTGCCCAGCGCCACGTCCAGCATCTCGGGGATGCGCGCCGCCCCGTCCAGCATGGAGAACTCCGTGTGGTTATGCAGGTGCACGAAGGGAACAGCCAAGACGGTCCTCCGAAATTCGCTTCTCTTTCACGCCTCTTATCTGCGCCGGTCCATAAGCTCGCCATATGAAACCAGGCCGCACGCGCCGGCATGGGTCGAGCCCTGTGGCGCCGGTTTATGTTATTATATCTTTCCCCGCAGACAGGCGCTTTCCTTGCGCGCCGCGAAAAGAGGGAGCGGTTCTGGAAGATGAGGTTGAGCTATACTGCGCTTAGTTCCTACGAGAACTGTCCGCTGTCCTACCGCTTTCAGTACGTCGACGGGCTCGAGGTAGAGCCCACCCCCTACCTCTCGTTCGGCAGGAGCATGCACGCGGCGCTGGAGTGGTTGTACGGACGCTCCACGCCCGAGCCTCCCACCCTGGAAGGGCTCCTCTCATTCCTCGATTCCTGCTGGTCGAGGGAGGGGTACTCGAGCCAGGAAGAGGAGCGTTCTTTCCGCGAGCACGGGCGCGAGGTGCTGACGCGTTTCTACTACAAGAATGTCGATGACTTCCGGCTGCCCATCGCCGTGGAGGAGCGCTTCGAGCTGGACATGGGCGGATTTATCCTCAGCGGCGTCATGGACCGTGTCGACTGCAACCCCGACGGAACCTACGAGATCATAGACTACAAGACCAGCCGACGCCTGCCCGAGCTCAGCCGCCTGCGCGAGGACCTGCAGTTGCCCATCTACCAGCTCGCCTGCCGCGAGATATGGGGCATAACCCCCTCCAAGCTATCCTTCTACTACCTCGTTCACAACCAGCGCTATTCCACCAGGCCGCGCGACGAGAGCGGCCTCGCGCGGGTCAGAGAGCGACTGGAGACCGTTGCGGAAGCGATATCCCACGGGGATTTTCACGCCACCCCCAACCGCCTGTGCCCATGGTGTTCGTTCCAGGACGTCTGCCCTGAGAGGGTTTCGGCCATGGGGGAAGGAGAGGCCATGCGCTCCCGCCACGCGGCGCTGCTGCGACGCAAGGAGAAGCTGGAGAAGGCCATCGCCGAGCTCGAGGAGGAGATGCGGCGCGACGAGGATGAATTCGAGGGGTGCGATTAGGGGGACTCGCGCTGGCAGGGATCGACCGAAAGCGTCCCGACGGTCACGCTGTCCCGGCTCCACTGCCACGGGAGGCCGGGGCCCCCGCGGAGCGCGCGTTCTTGCGGGCCGCCCGTCAGCCGCAGGAAAGGTTCTCTTTCCCTTTCTCTTCCCCGTCCGCTTCGCGTCCTCCGCTCTCGTCCGGGCCTGAAGCGCCTGCGCCGCGGCCTGCCGGCATGCCCGGGAGGTTTTCCCGCTCCACTTTCCTGTTCGAGAGGTTCGCGCATATCGGGGCCAGGTACCTGTAGGTGACGCGGTCGCCGCCGCCGGTCTGCTCGAGTATGCCGAGTTCCACCAGGTCCCTCATCTGCCCCCTGACCTGCTCGAGCCCGCGGCCCAGCCTTTCCGCCATTTCCTCGCTGGTGGCCACCGTCTCGGGGCAGAGGCTGAAGTAGGAGATGAGCTCTATCCTCACCACCCTGTCCGGTACCGTCACCGCCCTGCTCCCATCCTCGATATACTTTCATGCCCTCCACCAGCATTATGTGACGGTCAGGGAGCCCCGCAAAGAAATAACCCGCGAGCGGATGCATTTGAATACCCAGCGGTAACAACGGGGCGAGAAGCGGTATCGCACCGGCACGGACAGTTGCCGAGACCCGATGCTTCATCCGTGCAGACCGTTTCCAGACGTCACGGGGGTGGAACCCCGGCAACGTCATCGTCAGTCCCGATCTATCTGCGGTTTCTACTCAGGAGGTAGGTGGCAACGGAGTGGGGAGGGACATAGCGATAGCGGCTTCGCTCCTTTCCCTCCCTTTCCTCGAGGATGTGCAGGTGCACGAGCTTGTTCATCTGGCTTTCAACGCGGTACGGGTCGCGTCCCGTGGCCCTCGCCATGTCCTCCGGGGTGCTCTCCAGTCCCGGGTTGCGATGAAAATGGGTGATTATCTCGATGCGGATGAGGCTGTCGGATATCCCGTCGGCCCGCGCTCCGTTTTCTATCCTCGTTTCCCGTACCATGCGCTATCTCCTCTCGATACAATAATCATTACTTTGTTCGCGCATTTTGAGGAAAATCCCGATAGCGCGGCCATTTTTCGGCTCAATGGTCGTTTCGGGCAACGAACGGAGTAGCAGATTATGGTAATAGCGGAGGGCGCCGCCCCTCAACCATCCTCGAGCTTGCGCAGGGCCGCAGCGAGATCATGCGGCAGAGGCGCCTCGAAGACGAGCCCCTCCCCGCTTACTGGATGCGGAAACGTCAGCCGGTAGGCGTGCAGGAACTGCCTTTTCAGCCCCAGGTCCTTCTCCAGCCCGCCCACCTTCCCGTATTCGCTGTCGCCGACAACGGGGTGACCGATGTGGGAGAGATGCACGCGTATCTGGTGGGTGCGCCCGCTGACCAGCTCCACCTCGAGCAGCGCGCAATCCCCGAATTCCCTCTCCACCCGGAAGTGGGTCATCGCCGGCCTTCCGCCCGCGGTGACCGCCATGCGCTTGCGGTCCCTCGCATCGCGACCGACGGGGGCGTCTATGGTCCCCAGCCGTGTGGCGGGCACGCCGTGGACCAGGGCGATATAGTGCCTCTTCAGGTCGCGGTCGTGCACCATCTCCTGGAGCCGCAGGTGCGCGCGGTCGTTCTTCGCCACCACTATCAGCCCCGACGTGTCCCGGTCCAACCTGTGCACTATCCCGGGCCGTATCACTCCTCCGACGCCCGAGAGGTCGTCCAGGGCGTAGAGGAGGGCGTTGACCAGCGTACCGTCCCGGTGGCCCGGGGCGGGATGCACGACAAGCCCGGCGGGCTTGTCTATGACCGCTATATCGCCGTCCTGGTAGACTATGTTCAGCGGTATGTCCTGCGGAGACGGCTTCGCCTCCTCCGCTTCCGGTTCTTCCACCTCTATGCGTTCCCCCTCCCGCAGGCGGTGGTTCTTGTGCGCGAGGGCGCCGTCCACCTTAACCGTCCCCCCGGATATGAGACGCTGCGCCCGGGCGCGTGTGATGCCCATTGACCTGGAAACGTACTGGTCAAGCCTCTCGCCCTTCTCTTGCCCGGAAACGGAGAACCTCAGGTGCCGCACACTACCTTGCCTCCGGTAAAATCCTGCGCCTGAACAGCAGCGCGAGGCCCGCGAGCAGGAATGCGCCCACGCTCAGGAGCTGAAAGAAGAGGTTGGCCGAGGCGTTGGTGTGAAAACGGAAGAACTCCAGCGTGAAGCGGGCGACGGCATAGAGCATTATGAAGGAGAGCATGATCTCACCGCGGTAGCGGAACTTCCTGCAGACTGCGAGGAGGATGATGAGTATCGCCAGGTCGAGGATTATCTCGTAGATCTGCGTCGGATGGACGGGGTTGCGCGGCATGCCCATCCTCGCCTGGGTGCTCAGGGGGAAGGTGACCGCCCACGGCAGATCGGATGACTTGCCGAAACAACACCCGTTGAGGTAACATCCCACCCTGGCCACGGCCAGCGCCGCCGGCACCGCCAGGCCTCCGGAGTCTAGCACCACTCCTATGGACAGCCGGCGTACCCTGATCACCGCCACCGCCGCCAGCACGCCTCCGATGAAACCGCCGTAGAAGACCAGGCCCTCCACGTTCCAGAACTTGAATATCTCCCACCATCTCGCGGAGAACTCGCTCCAGTGCCCGACGACGTAGAAGATTCGCGCCCCGACTATGCCGCCCACGGCGGCCGCTAGGACCAGTTCGAACACGACGTAGGCATCCAGGAACTGGCGGCGTAGATACCAGAAACTGACAATCATGCCTACGATGAAAGCCAGGGCCAGGAAAAAACCGTAAGAGTGCACGGTGATGGGACCGATCTCGAAAAGCTCCGGCCTCAAATCTTCCTCCTTCTATCTGCCGCGGCCGCACCCGGCGCTCGCCGTCGGCGCTGGCCGCCCGGCACGGAGACCGTGCCGCGGCGAGCAGTTCTCCCTTGCAGGTGAATAACCGCCTCTCATCGCTCCTGCGGCTGCTTCTTGAAGATGTCCGCGACCACGACGATCAGGACGATCACTACTCCGGCTACAATCGCGAAATCGGCGAGGTTGAAAACCGGCCACGATCTCATGGGCCAGAATCCGAGGTCTATGAAGTCGATGACCGCGCCTAAGGCTGCCCTGTCGATGATGTTACCTACGGCGCCACCGATAATCAAGCCCAGGCCGGCCTGGAAGGCCGCCGATCCGGGCTTTCCCCAGTGCCAGAGCACCACGATGAGGACTACGAAAACGGCGATGCTCGCGAGGAACAGCGACCACGACCTGCCCTGGATGATGCCGAAGGCGGTGCCGGGATTTCGCACCTGACGCAGCTCGCCGAAGCCGCCCAGGGATAAAGCCTTGTCCTGTGCGAGCAGCACCCGGACCAGGGCCTTGCTCAATTGGTCGAGGCCCAAGGTGATGAGCGCCGTGACCAAAAGGATCAGCGGGAGGCCTTTTCTTCTTTTTGTTTGCACGAGATACAGAGGTTGGCGTAGGGAAGCGCCCGCAGGCGTTCCTCGGGGATGGGCAGGTTGCACAAATCACATATGCCGTAGGTGCCTTCTTCTATGCGGTCGAGCGCCCCGTTGACGCGCTTCAGTATGTCCTTGACGTTCTCTGACAGGGAGAGGTCGCGCTCGCGCTCGAAGGTGGTGGTCCCGCTGGCCGCGTACTCTTCCTCGAAAGGCATCTCTCCGGAGAAATCAGATTGTGATGAGTGCAGATTCCCCTCCTCCAGGTCACGATACTGCTTCTCCAGCACTTCCTTCTCCTGCAGGAGAACCTTTTTGAACGCCGCCAGCTTTCTCTTATTCATCGATTTTCACGCTTCCTCCAGCACTACATTTATCCCTATTATGCACGATTCCTTTTTTTTAACAAGTACGTATCGATGCGCTTATCGGGGCGTGAAAGGGAGAACGTGGCGCGACCGCCGCCGTCGTGTACCGCTCGCTGTGGGGATCCCTACCTCCGCGAGGCCCCTTCCACCACCGGGATGCAACGGTCGCATATCCCCGGGTGCGAGGCGTCGCTCCCCACCGACTCGCGGTAGTTCCAGCAACGTTCGCACTTCCGCCCGGGAGCCCGCTTGACCCCGATGACAAGGTCTTCGCCGTCCTCGAGCAGCGTCAGCTCGACGCTCGATACGATGAACATGGTGGGCAGATATGCCTCGCGGGGCTTAAGCAAGACGGCCAGCCGGGGCGGCGCGGCCAGGCTCACCATGGCCTCGAGCGAGGTCCCCAACTCCTTGGAGACGCGTTTTTCCTCGAGGGCCCTGGTGACCGTCTCGCGCACTTCGAGCAGCCTGTCGTAGATCTCCTCCAGCTCGGGATCACGCCAGGTCTCATCCGGCAGAGGCCACTCCTCGAGGTGCACGCTGGTTTCTCCGCTCTCCGGACGCATGAGCCGCCAGACCTCCTCGGATGTATGGCAGAGTATCGGCGCCATGATGCGTACCAGCGTCTCCAGCAGGGTGTGTATGGCGGTCTGTGCCGATCTCCTCTCCCGGGAATCCGGGGCGAAGGTATAGAGGCAGTCCTTGCGGATATCGAGATAGAGTGCACTGAGGTCCACCGCGCAGAAATTGTGCAGGGCATGATATACGACGTGCAACTGGTATTCCTCCATCGCTTTCGTGCAGCGCTTGACCAGGCCCTGCAGTCGCGACAGGGCCCAGCGGTCGAGTTCCTCCATCTCCCCTGGCGGGACGGCGTCGCGGGACGGCTCGAAATCGAAGAGATTGCCCAGGAGGAAGCGCAGGGTATTGCGTATACGCCTGTAGGCCTCCACCAGGCGGTCGAAGATCTCCCGGGAAGCCGGTATGTCCACGGTATAATCGGCCGCCGCCACCCACAGGCGGAGTATGTCCGCACCCAGCCTGTCGCAGATATCCATCGGGCTGATGACGTTCCCCGACAGTTTGGACATCTTCCTTCCCTCGCCGTCCACCACGAAGCCGTGGGTGAGTACGGAACGGTAGGGGGGTTCTCCTCTCGCCCCTACCGCCGTCAGCAGTGAGGTCTGGAACCAGCCCCGATGCTGGTCGCTGCCCTCGAGGTACATGTCGCACGGCCAGGAGAGCCCCTCCCACTGGTTCAGGACGACCTCGTGGCTGACGCCGGACTCGAACCAGACGTCAAGGATATCCGTCTCTTTGCGCAGGTCGCCACAGCCGCAACGCACGCACTGTATTCCCTCCCCGAGGATCTCCCCCGCTTCCTTGAGGAACCAGGCGTCCGATCCCTCCGCTGCGATGAGATCGGCGGCCCTGCCCAGGGATTCCGGGGTCATGAGCACCTCGCCGCATTCAGAGCAGTGGAACGCCGGTATGGGCACGCCCCATGCCCTCTGGCGCGAGATGCACCAGTCGGGGCGCAGCTCCAGCATCCCCCGCATGCGGCGGCTGTTCCATTCCGGTATCCAGCTGACCGCTGAAATAGCGGCCATGCTCCTCTCGCGCAGCGAGGCGCCATCGAAGGGCCGGTCCACGCCCACGAACCACTGCGGCGTGGCGCGGAAGATGACCGGGCCCTTGCAGCGCCAGCAGTGCGGATAGGAGTGCGGGAAGTCCGCGGAGGCCAGGAGGAGGCCCTTCTCCTCGAGGTCGGATATGATGACGGGGTTCGCGTCGTCCACGAACAGGCCCTCGAACTCTGGCGCCTCCGAGGTGAAGCGTCCCTCGTCGTCCACGGGCATGGGCATGGGGAGGTCGTAATCAAGCCCCACCTGATAGTCCTCCTGCCCGTGACCGGGCGCGATGTGCACGGCCCCGGTCCCGGCCTCGGTCGTTACGTATTCGGAGGTCACGACGAGGCTGGGACGGTCGCGCCAGGGGTGTTTCGCCCGCAGACCGTGCAGTTCCTCTCCGCTGAACTTCGCTTTCACCTCGTAACCTGCCAGGCCCATGTCCGCGGCCGCCCTCTCGAGCAGGGGCTCGCCTACGATGAGGCGGTCTTCTTCCGCCTGCAGCAGGACGTATTCCATGCGGGGGTGAAGGGCGATGGCGACATTCGCCGGAAGGGTCCAGGGCGTGGTCGTCCATATCGCCAGCGCGGCCGCCTCTCCCGTGCCCGGCAAGACGTCCAGCAGGGGGAACCTCACGTAAATGGATGGGGACACCTTGTCCCTGTACTCCAGTTCCGCCTCGGCGAGGGCGGTGACGCAGCGCGGGCACCAGTGTATGGGCTTGCGGCTGCGGAAAATAAGCCCCCTCTCCAGGAGCTTCGCCAGCACCCGGATATTCACCGCCTCGTACGACGGCTTGAGCGTGAGATAGGGATCATCGAAATCACCGCGCACCCCCAGGCGCTGGAACTGCTGTGACTGCCGCTCCACGTACTCCAGGGCATACTCGCGGCAGCGCCTGCGAACCTCCATCACGTCCAGCTTTCTTTTTTCCTCGCCGAGGAGCTTCTCCACGTTGAACTCTATGGGCTGGCCGTGGCAGTCCCATCCCGGAACGTAGGGACAGAAATGTCCTCGCATGGTCCTGTAGCGGATGATGATGTCCTTGAGGATCTTGTTCAGCGCCGTCCCGAGATGCAGGTCGCCGTTGGCGTAAGGCGGGCCGTCGTGCAGGATGAAAGGCGGCTTTCCCTTCTTCGCCTCCAGGACGCGCTCATACATCCCCGCCTCCTTCCAGGAAGCCTGGATCTCCGGCTCGCGCGCAGGCAGGTTGGCCTTCATGGGAAAGTCGGTACGCGGCAGGTTGAGGGTCTTGCGGTAGTCCATCTTATAACATCTCCGTCTTAACTTGGGATTTTGCTACATTATTAGCACGCGAGCGAATATATCGCAATAACATATGGGGTTCACGACGTCCCTTCTTTCATCTTTCCTCGCGCTTATCTTAGAATAGCGTAAAGGCAGGTGAACAGATGAACGATGCCGGCGCCGCCATTAGCGAACACCGCTACGGCACAATTATCGAGATAAAGGTCTACCCCTCATCTTCACGCCACGGCACCGGGGTCGTCTCCGCGGGCCGCATCCCCGTATTCGTGCACTCCGCCCCGGAGAAGGGCAAAGCCAACCGTGAGGCCCTCAAGGTCCTCTCCGAAGCGCTGGGTATACCAGTATCCCGCATGGAGGTGATCAGGGGCATGACCACCAGGAACAAGACCGTCCTGGCCCGCGGCATCTCCCCGGAACATATAGTACGCGCACAGAAGTAGGGGTCAGGTCTTGTTCTTTGCATACCGTGGTATGTTGCCTGTTGGTAGCTGGTATTTTATTGCTTGCATGCAAGATGTGACCCCAAGGGATTAGTCCAGGCTGGTTTTGGGGCTCGGGCCCGGTGATGGAAGCGGAGGGGATCAACGGGGAGGGGCTCCGCCCCTCCCCTCCCTCCCCTGTATATGTGCCTTCTATTCCCAGAAAAAGTGCTTGTCTCCGGATTCGCCCTGGGACGGCTCGGGCGCCGGAACCGTTTCGGGCGCCGGTTGCGGCGGCGGGGGCGGGGCAGCGGCGGGTGGCTCTGGAGCCAGCGTTTCCCTCATGATCTCCATCTCCTCCTCCGCGGTATACATGGGCCGCGGTGGAGACGCGGCAGTCTCCTCGATGAAGGCTGGCCTCTCCAACCTCTCGAACTGCGGTGGCACGGGTTCCTGTGAGGGCGATGGCGTGGGCATCTCCGCCGGCATCTCGAACGAGGTCTCGGGCGGCGCGGTCCTCTCCGCCGGCACCTCGAACGGGGGCTCCGGTGTCGCGGTGCTCTCCGTTGATACATCGAAGGAGGGTTCGGGCGGCGTAAGCCTCTCCGTCGACACCTCGAACGGGGGCTCGGGCGGCGCCGCGGCGGCCGCGGGCTCCGCGCGCATGAACGCTTCGGGGGCAAGGCCCGCGGCGGAGGGCTCCGGTGCTGCGGGCGTTGCCTCCTCGAAGGCCGTCGGCCTGAACTCCGGCACGGGTTCCGGCGCCGTCACCGTTTCCGGCGCGGGAGGAGCGGCGGCGGCTCCGCCGGTAACGTCGGCCGGGGGTTCCTTCAGTTCGGCCGCGGCAAGGCGCGCTTCGTATTCCTTTATCATCGCCTGGTTATTGTCGAGCAGCTCGCGGATGGTGGCCATATAGCGGTGGACCTGCTCCCTCAACGAGTCGAAAGACTGCGAGATCCTTCCTCTTTCCGCTTGTGCCTCTTCCAGCATGCGCAGGCTCTGTTCCTGGGACTCTTTGAGTTGGGCTTCGGCTTGCGCCCTCGCCTCCTGAACGATGCTGTCAGCGCTCTTCTGGGCGTTGATGAGGGCGTTCTGCAGGGTCTGCTGCATGGAATCGAACTGGCTGGCTTTCTGGCGCATGGACTCGACCATCTCCGCCTGTTCCTGGTTGCGGTGCAGCAGCCGGTCCAGTTCGTCCGCTACCATATCGAGGAAGGCATCGACCTCCTCCTTGTTGTAGCCGCCCATACGGACCGTTCCGAATTCCTTATGATGGATATCCATGGGGCTGATAGCCAACTCAACCGCCTCCTTTAAACGCGCCACCGCATGTGTGGACAGCTATCCCTCTTCTCAATCAGTATAAAGATTATCGGGGTATTGCGCTAACTAGTTTAACCTCGAAAGCCCTATCGGAAAACCTCCCTGACCAACCATTGCAGGAAGACTATGGCGATTATGAGAACCGTCGGTGAAAGATCCAGTCCCACTCCCCCGCTCAGGGGAACGATCGGGATCACCTTGCGCAGCGGGGAGAGGAGCGGCTCGGTTATGTCGTAGATAAAAACCACCACGGTCCTGAGGACGCCTGGCCACTTCACCGGCAACCAGCCTATGATTATCCTGGCGAACACGGCGACCAGATAGGCCAGCAATATCCACCACAGGATATCGCCGACTATCCTCAACTCAAACCTCCTTGGCCCTCCTCCAGGCCGCGGTTATCGCCTTGTAAAAAGCGTTGCGCACTCCGCCTTCCTCCAGGGCTTCCAGCGCCGCAATGGTAGAACCCCCGGGAGATGTGACCATGTCCTTGAGCTTTGCGGGGTGCTGCCCGCTCTCGCGCAGCATCATCCCGGCTCCGATCATGGTCCCGGTCACCAGTTTCAACGCTAGGTTGCGGTCCAGACCCAGCCCTACACCGGCATCGCACATGGCCTCCGCCAGCACGTAGAAATAGGCGGGGCCGCAGCCGGACACGGCCATGGCCTCGTCCTGCAGCTTCTCGTCCAGCTCGTAAACGTCGCCGAGACAGGAGAAGATATCCCTCGCCCTGTCGCGGGCCTCCTCTCCCGCGTGGCGGCCGAAACTCAGCACGGATACCGCGGCCCCTACCATGGCGGGATTGTTGGGCATCACGCGCACCACGGGCGTGCCCTCGGGGAGCAGCGCCTCCACGAACTCCGTGCTCTTCCCCATGGCTATGGATATCACCGTCTGGTTGCCCGCGATGGAACCAGAGAGTTCGCGCAGCACCCCCTCGAGCTTCTGAGGCTTAACCGCCAGCAGCACGGTTTCCGCGCCGCTCGCTGCCTCCGGGTTAGATGCGGCCGCCCTCACCCCGTACTTGGAGGCCATCATCTCCAGGCGCTCGTCGTCTACGTCCGAGATAACCGCGTCTTTCGCGTCCGCCCAGCCAACACGGAGTAGTTCCTTGAGTATGGCCTCCGCCATCTTTCCCGCTCCGATGAATGCGATCCTGCTCATGCCTTTTCTCCCGGAAGTGTCGCGTCTGCCGGTGGCGGCTAGAACTGGTTGAAAAAGCCTTTTTCGCGCAGCCAGCGTTTGTCCTCCGCCGATACCTCGACGTTATGCGGAGAGAGGAGGAACACCTTCTCGGCCACGCGCTGTATCCCTCCGTCCAGGCCATAGGTAAGGCCGCTGGAGAAGTCGATCAGCCTCTTGGACAGCTCGGCGTCCGCCTGCTGCAGGTTGATGATCACCGGGATGTCCGACTTGAACTTCTGGCCTATCTGCTCGGCGTCGTTGAACGACTTCGGCTCGACCATGTGCATGCGCACCTGCTTGCTCGGCACCGCCTGGATGGGTGCCACCCTCGCCTCCTCGCGCTGCGCACGGCGCGACGGCGCGGGTTCGGCGTAATCCACGCGTCCCTCGTCGTATTCGAGCATCTCCTCGAACTCGTCGTCCTCCACAAGACCAAGGTAGATCAGGGCTCTGCGAAAAAACCCAGCCATTGCCTTACCTCCCAGCAACTTCAGGCTCCGAATATGGCTGTCCCGATTCGAACCATATTCGCCCCTTCCTCCAACGCCACCTCGAAATCCTGCGTCATTCCCATGCTCAGGACCTCCAGGCTCCGCGGGGGATAATCCCGCGCCATCTCGTCGCGGAGTTCCCGCATGCGCCGGAAACACTTGCGCGCTTCCTCGCGCGGCCCCAGTGGCGCTATGGTCATCAGGCCGCGCACCCTCACGCCGGGTATCTCCACGGCGGTTTCCAGCAAGGGCGCCGTTTCCTTCACCGCGATACCGTACTTGCTCTCCTCGCCGGAGACGTTAACCTGCAGCAGGATATCCTGGACAATCCCCAATTCCCGCGCCCTCGCGGCGATCGTCCCCAAGAGGCGCCGACTGTCCACGGAGTGGATCAACGCCGTCCTGCCTACCACCATATTAACCTTATTCCTCTGCAAATGACCAATGAAATGCCATTCCAGGTCGAGATCCTGGCTTTCCAGCTTCTCCCTCAGCTCCTGTGCCCGGTTCTCTCCAAAAACCAGCTGGCCCGCCGCCGCGGCCTCCCTTATCATCTGCGTCGACCTTCCCTTGCTGACCGCCACCAGCGCGATTTCCCCCGCGTTCGAGCCCGCCCTGGCCGCCGCGCTGGCAATACGTTCGCGCACCGCCTCGAGATTCTCCGCCACGTCTCCCAAACATCCCACCGTCCTTGCGCAAGCTCATTCCTCGAAGCTCACGGATTTCACCCCGTATACCTGGTAGAGGGTATCCATCACCTCGAGAAGGTCGGTCTTCGCCGATATATTGACCCTCAAGAGCAGGGAACATTCCTGTTCCTCCGCCTTGCACTGGTAGAACCTGAGCAGCGTGGAGGTTATGCCGAACTGCGCCAGCGTCGTCTCCACCTCCTCCACCAGCCCCGTCCGCGGGCTGCTGCGTATGTTGAAATACATCCTGCGGCTGCGGAAGCGGGCTATGATCCTGTTCTCCACCAGGGGGAGGGCTATTAGCACGGCAAGGATGATTGCCGTGCCGTAAACGCAGGTGAGGAAATAGCCGGCGCCTGCCGCCATGCCCACCGCCGCCGACGCCCACATGGTGGCCGCGGTGGTGATGCCTACCACGTGAGTCCCCCCGTAGGACACGATCACGCCCACGCCGAGGAAGCCTATTCCCACCACCACCTGCGCTGCCACCCTGGCGGAGTCAGCACCCGGAAAGGCGACGAGCGAGAGGGCGGTGAACAGGGCGGCGCCCAGCGTGACCATGATATAGGTGCGGAAACCGGCAGGTCTGTCCCCCCTCTCCCTCTCGAGGCCGATAAGGCCGCCGCACGCGACCGCCACGAGCAACCGCAGCGCGAGCTCACTCTCGCTCATATACCACCCCTGCCTCCATAGGCCACGGTGAAGGATGAATACTCACCCGTTGCCTCCTCCCGGAAGACCTCCACGCTTTCGACCCTGGAGGAAGGCGAGCCCTTCCAGCACCAGTCCACCATCCTCCGCACCGCCTCTTCCTCTCCCTCGAACACGGCCTCCACGCGTCCTCCGGGTATGTTTTTCACCCACCCGGTCAAGCCGAGCTCCCTCGCCTCGTCCACCGCGTATGCGCGGTAATATACTCCCTGCACCCTTCCGCTTACTATCACGCGCACCCTCGTCAACATCACGCCACCCGCGTCGTCTATCGCCGGATATGCCGGATACATATGAAGGTCCCCTGCCTTCCGGTGGAGCCTTCCCTGCGGTAGGAGAAATATCCACCGTCGCAGCAGGTGCACCCTCCCACCCTCAGGATGTTCTCCTCCCTCACGCCGGCTTCCAGCATGTTCAGGGTGTTGGCCCGCGGGAGATCCAGGAACCTGTCTCCCCTCCCCGTTACAACTCCATCGCGCCTGCCATATCTTTCGACGAAAAGGCCGGCCCTGCCTTCATCGACTTCGTAACAGCACGCGGCTATGGCCGGCCCCATGACCGCCCTCGCGTCCGCGGGATCGAGCCCCATTTCCTCCCGTATCTTTCGCAGCGCCACCGCGACGATGTCCGCAATGGTCCCCCTCCATCCCGCGTGCACCACCGCCACCGCACCGCCCGACGGGTAAGAGACGGCCACGGGAACGCAGTCGGCGGTGAGGACCGAGAGCACCAGGCCCGGCACGGTGGTGAACGCGCCGTCGCACGCCGGCAGTGCATCCCCCGCGCCCGAGCCGTGCTGCTCCGCCCCGCTCACCCGCGCCACCTTCGCACCGTGCACCTGCTCGAGGTAAACGAAGTCCATGGGCGGCGCGTCAATGGCCTCGGCCACCAGCGCGCGGTTGGCGGTTACGTTGGCGGGATCGTCTCCGGTATGGAAGGCCAGGTTGAGGGAATCGAACGGCGCCGGGCTCACACCTCCGGCGCGGGAAGTGAACACCAGCCCTACGCCCTCCCCCAGAAGGCCACCCGCGTCCGTCAAGGCCGGCCGGCGCACGCGTCTCAGCCCCGCACTTCCCGGTCCGGCAACGTCATTCGCCGACACATTCCTCCCGGTCAATGACCTCCAGCAGCACCTTATATATGCGCCTGCCGACTACCTTCTGCGCGGTCAGCCGCATGCCCTGGAACTCAACCGCCTCGCCCTGCTTGGGGATCTTACCCATGAGGTTGTACATGAGGCCACCCAGGGTGTCCCATTCATGCGCGGGGAGTTCGGTGCACAGCAGCTCGTTGAGGTCGTCGATGGATATGCGGGCGTCGAAGGAGTACCTGCCGTCTCCCAGGCTCTCGTAGAGCTCGAGCGCGGCATCGTATTCGTCGAATATCTCCCCCACGATCTCCTCCAGGAGGTCCTCGATCGTGACCAGCCCGGAGGTGCCGCCGTACTCGTCCAGCACGATGGCCATGTGTATGGTCAGCGTCCTCAGCTCGGTGAGGAGCTCGCTCACCCGCTTCGTCTCCGGGACGAAGTAGGCCTCGCGCAGGAAATCCCGGGGTCTCACGTCGCTCTCTCCGCGCTTCAGGTAGGGCAGCAGGTCCTTGGCGTAGAGGACGCCCACGATGTGGTCGAAGTCGGCGCGGAACACCGGTATGCGCGAGAAACCCGTGCTCAGGATGATCTCCAGGCATTCCTCCAGGCCGGCCTCCTCGTCCAGCATGACCATGTCGGTCCTGGGTATCATCACCTCCCGCACCAGGGTGTCCCCGAACTCGAAGATGGAATGAATGAGTTTCTTCTCCTCCTCCTCGATGACGTCCTGTTCCTCGGCGGCGGAGACGAGCGCCTTGATGTCGCCCTCGGTGACGAAGGGGCCTTCCTTGATGGTCTTGCCCCCGAAGAGCCTGATGACGCCGTTGGAGATGAGGATGAGCACGCGCACGATCGGATAGAAGATGGTGGAGAGCAGATTCACGATGGGGGTAACGGCCAGGGCCACCCTCTCGGTGTGGTTCGTCGCGTACGTCTTTGGGGCCATCTCCGAGAAGATGAAGATGAGGAAGGTCATCATGCCCGTCGCCACCGCTCCCGCCACCGGCAGCCCGATGGAGTTGGCGAGACCAGTAGCGATCGCCGACGCGCCCACCTGCACCAGCAAGGTCAGCATGAGGATAGTGGAGAGAAAGCGGTTCGGCTGCTCCAGCAGCATATCCAGCTTCTCCGCCCTGCGGTTGCCCTCGTCGCTCAGGGAACGGATGCGGAAGCGGTTCACGCTCACCAGGGATATCTCCGCCCCGGCCAGGAAGGCGGCTATGATCAGCAATCCGGCAAGCGCCGAAAGCCTCCAGGTCAGCTCCCCGCCGCTTATGCCTGCGGCTGTCGTCGCTACCGCCAGGGCATGTTGCGCGCCGGTTATCATCGGGCATCGCCCCCGGGCAGCCCGAGTATCTCCCTCAGGCGCCGCTCCATGATCTCGGCGCCCTCCTCGTCATCGTCCTCGTATCCGAGCAGGTGCATCACGCCATGGGCGGCCACGAACTCCAGCTCCCTTCCCCTTTCCACACCATATTCTTCCCTCCTGGACATAACTTTTTCCGGGCAGATCACCACGTCGCCGAGGAGGTATCCTTCCTCGCTTTCCTCACCGAGCGGAAAGGCCAGCACATCCGTGGGGCCCTGCCTGGAAAGGTAGCGCAGGTTAAGCACGCTTATCTCCGCCTCGTCCAGAGCCGAGACGGAGACGACGGCGTCCTTCCTCGCTTTCTCTGCCCTCATTACCTTCATGCAGCTCTTCCTGATCGCCCTGGGATTTACGCCCGGCGCGCCGGCCCGGTTCACGGTGACCTTCACGACACCCCTTCCTCCTTGACGAGGACCGGATATTCGATGCGTTCATGATACATGCCGGAGAGCACGCGCACGAAGGCCTTGCTCATCTTCTCCAGGTCCCCCATGGTCATGTTGGACTCGCTCAGCTGTCCGTCCTCGAGCCTCTCTTCGACCAGCGACTTCACCAGTTGCTCCAGCTTTACCGGCGTCGGCTTTTCCAGCGCCTTGGCCGCCGCCTCGACGGCATCCGCCAGCATCACCAGCGCCGCCTCCTTGCTCTGGGGTTTCTCTCCGGGATAGCGGAAGCGGCTCTCCGAGACCGCGTCGGCTCCGCCTCCCTCCTCGAGCGCGCGGGCGTAGAAATAGCGCACCAGGGAGGTGCCGTGGTGCTGCCTGATGATGTCGACCACCTCCTGCGGAAGATGGTATTCGCGCGCCAGCTCAACGCCCTCCTTCACGTGCGCGGTGATGACCAGGGCGCTCAGGTTGGGTTTGAGGTTGACGTGCCCGTTCGATCCCGACGGCTGATTCTCCACGAAAAAGGAGGACCTCTTTATCTTGCCGATATCGTGATAGTAAGAGCCGACCCTGGCGAGCTGGGCGTCGGCGCCGATCTCGAGGGCCGCTGCGTTGGCGAGGTTGCCCATGATGACGCTGTGGCTGTAGGTCCCGGGCGCCTTCGACACGAGTTCCCTCATCAGGGGCTGATCCGGTGAGGCGAGCTCCAGGAGGTGCATGGGGGTCGTTATGCCCGATATCCTCTCCAGGACCGGGAGCAGGCCGAGGGTGAGCACCGCCGTAACGGCACCGTTCCCGAGGCCCAGCAGCCCCGCCAGCAGTATGAAACGCATGTCCTTGATGAGGCTGGCGGTGATCATGGAGATGACCGCGAGGATAAGCGATATCTCCACCGCCGCCCGTATGAGGTCCTCTCTCTTCCTGATCTCCGTCACCAGCAGGGCGGCCGCTATGCCGCCCAGCAGGGCGGAGAAGGTGAGGTATATGTTGCCCTTCACGAAAAGGCCGGTGAGGATGCCTCCCGACACCACCATGAACAAGGCCACGAGGTCGTCGAGGAGCACCGCCAGGATCAATCCCACGAGGGCCAGCGGTATGAGATAACCCCACAGGGGGTTCTCGTCGATGAACACGGCGCAGACACGGCAGGAGACGCAGAAGGCCAGAAAGACCAGGCATATCATCGCCACTACCCTCCAGTTGCCTGCTATATCCGGACGGAAGCGCTTGAAGAAGACGAGGGCCATGGCATAGAGGACGATGACCATGACGCTGATGCCCAGCACCTGCTGGTAATTCCCCACCGGGGAAAGGGCACCCGCCTCGCTCAGCGAAGCCAGGGTGAGTTCGCTGATGATCTCTCCCTTCTCGACGATCTTCTGTCCGGCGCTGTAATTTGCCGCCACCGCCTCGACGTTGTTCATCGCGTCCTCGATGTCGCGCTCTATCAACTCCGACGAGTAGGCGGTGTTCGTGGCGAGGAACGAGGCGGCAAGCTCCATCGAGGCCTGGCGTATATCCTCGGCGAGGGGCATGGCCTCCGCCCTGAGCTTTATCTCATCCTTTTTCTCCTTGAGGTTGTCGCTGGAAACCGGCCTCGACATTGCCGTCGTGAGCAGGTCGACCGCGGTCGCGAAGATGATGGGGGAGTCCTCCTCGGATGCCTGCAGTATGGTCTTCATGGACTTCAGGCTCATGTCCGGGGCCTCCTCGGCGAGCAGGGCATTGATCTTGTCGGTCAGGTCGCCCTCGAGGACGGACGTCTCGCGGGCGCGGTCGAAGAAAAGGCCCAGCCTCGACAGGGCTTCCCGGTTGGCGGAATCGTCGACGAAGAGGCGCTCCTTTCTCGCCCGCTCCGCCTCGCGCGCCTCGCGGGTGGCCTCCTCGTCGACGACGCTGAAATCGCGAGAGGAGATCACCGTCTCCGTGCTCGGTTTTCCGACCTCGAAGCGCGCCACCCTGGGCGCGTATTCCAGGACTAGCAGGGCCAGGATGAGGACGAGCAGGGCCAGGGATATCAGCAGGGCCCTTTTCTCCCCGCTTCGCGGGATGATGGACCTGTACCAGGGGTGATGGCCTTTAGGACCTTCTTTATCTTCCATGTCAACTATCTTGCTTATTATACGATAATCTCCGCCAAACGGCATGGGCAGGCACGCTGCCGAAGTCGAACGGGTCCGCCGGGGGCAGTGCACTCGAGGTCCCTGCCCACGCCCGGGCATCAGGCTCACCCCGCAGGATCCTTACGCTCATCCTCCGCCGCCACCCCCCTGGTCCCGCGAATCGTCGTAGATGCGATATGCGCGTACTATCTCCTGGACGATCTTGTGACGCACCACATCCCTCTCGTCAAGATACACGAACTCTATCCCTTCTATGTCGGTGAGGATCTTCCTCACCACGTTCATCCCCGAGCGCTGCCCCCCCGGCAGGTCTATCTGGGTTATATCCCCGGTGACCACCGCCTTTGATCCGAAACCCAGGCGGGTGAGGAACATCTTCATCTGCTCCGGTGACGTGTTCTGCGCCTCGTCCAGCACGATGAAGGAATCGTTGAGGGTGCGTCCGCGCATGTAGGCCAGCGGCGCAACCTCGATTATCCCCTGCTCCATGTAGCGTGAGAACTTCTCCACATCCACCATCTCGTAAAGGCAGTCGTAGAGCGGCCTCAGGTACGGGTCGACCTTCTGGTAGAGGTCCCCCGGGAGGAAGCCCAGCTTCTCTCCCGCCTCCACCGCGGGGCGGGTGAGGATGATCCTTCCCACCTCCTTGGAGAGCAGCGCCTTCACGGCCATGGCCATGGCCAGGTAGGTCTTTCCCGTGCCCGCCGGTCCGATGGAGAAGACGATGGTGTTGGAGCGGATGGCCTCCACGTAGCGCTTCTGGTTGGGTGTCTTGGGGCGGATCAGCTTGCCGCGCCGGGAGATGATGATGTCGGTGAAGACGTCGGTGGGCTTGAGCTCGCCCTCTTCCATGACCATCTCGATGGCTTTCTCCACACTGTCGGCGCTCAGCGCCATGCCGGAACTCAAGAGCTCCAGCAGTTCCTCGAAGAGCCTGCCGATGCTCTCCAGTTCCGCGGCGTCGCCTCGGATGGTGATCTCGTTGCCGCGCACCATTATGGAGCTCTTGAAGGCCTTCTCGATTATCTTCAGCAGTTCGTCGCGGTCGCCCAGGAGGCTCACCATGGGCTGGCTGCCCGGAACCAGTATCTTCAGCTCGCTTTTCGATCCCTGTTCGTCCATCTCTCCTTCCCGCATCTCCGTCCTTCTGCCCTTCGCCGCTATCCCGGCGGCCAGTGCAGTCTCCTTCCCCCCAGAACATGAAAGTGCAGGTGCTGTACGATCTGCTCCGCGTCTCTTCCCACGTTGGTCAGTATGCGCATGCCCGTCGCCGCGATACCCTCCTTCTCCGCGACCTCCCTGATGACCTCGAAAACGCGCGAGAGGAGCCCGGCGTCCGCGGCCGTCAGGTCCAGGACGGAGACGATGTGCTTCACGGGAACGACCAGGAAATGGACGGGCGCCTGCGGATGGATGTCGCGAAAGGCGACGACCTCATCGTCCGCGTGGAGGAATTCCGTTTCCATCTCGCCGCCGGCTATCCTGCAGAAGAGACAGTCTTCCATCATCTTCCTTTCTCTCGTTCCCGTGTCTTTTCCCTCTTGGCTCAATCAGCGGTCCTCGCCGCCTGCCCCAGGAGGGCCATTCCCTCGAACACCCCGCGTATCTCCAGGTAGAGGATCTCGCCCGTCCTCACATCCCCCTCCACGCCTGGAGCTGCGCCCTTTATAAAGTCCTCCGTCGTCCCGAAAGCCGTATCTCCGCTTTCCCCGCTCGCGAGGTTTTCGACCAGCAGTCCCCGGATTTCGCCTCTGCGTTCCTCAATGTACCCCAAACGCCACTCCTCCGCCAGTTGGCGCAGCACCGCCGACCTCTTCTCCGCTTCCCGCGGCGAGGGGACGTCGCCGCGCCCCCACGCCCTCGTCCCGGGCCGTGGCGAGAAGCGGAAGACGTGCAGCCGAGCGGGCATCGCCTCCCGCAATACCTTCAGCGTGCGCAGGAAAGACCCCTCGTCCTCTCCGGGCAGTCCCACTATGACCTCGGTGGTGAGAGCGGCCTCCGGCCAGGTCTCCCGCATCGCGCCCACGGCGGCGAGAAAATCTCGTGGGCCGTAACCCCTGCCCATGTCGCGCAGGACGTCCTCGTCGCCGCTCTGCAGGGGAAGGTGCAGGTGCGGGCAGACGCGGCCGAACGACGCCCATTCCGCCAGCCACTCGTCGCGCAGGTCCTCGACCTCGATGGAGCTCATCCTTACCCTGAAATCCTCTCCCGCCGAGAGCACCTGCCTCACCAGCGCAGCCAGGTCCGTACCGCCATCGTGCCGGTATCTCCCCAGGTTGACGCCGCACAGGACCAGCTCCCCGGCGCCCGCCTCCAGGCAGCTCGACACCGCTCTCATGACCTCCGCGGGAGGCCGCGACCTCTCCCTGCCCCGCGCTCGCGGCACGATGCAGTAAGAGCAGCCCCGCTCGCAACCGTCCTGGACCTTGATGAAGGCGCGGGCGCGGCGTCGCCACGTGCCCGCTCCGCCCCGGCCTCCCTCGGGGAGCAGCGAGGTTATCTCCTCCAGCCAACCCTCCTTGCGCGTGTTGGGGATGACGCGGACCACCCCCGGCAGGCTCTCCAGGTCCCCGGGATTCACCTCCGCGTAACATCCCGCGACCACGATGGAGGAGGCGCCCCTCCTCCCCAGCATGCGTATGAGCTTGCGGCACTTGCGGTCGCTCTCGGAGGTCACCGTGCAGGTGTTCACCACGCAGAGGTCGGCCAAGGCGACGTCCATGACGATGCGATGGCCCGCCTTCTCCAGGCCGGACTTGAGCTCATCGCTCTCGGCCTGGTTTACCTTGCAGCCCAGGGTATACACCGCCACGTCAGCCATCTTTGCCCTCACAACAAGCCATAATGGCACCTCACCGCGGCCATGAGGACCATGCCCGCGGTCTCCGTGCGCAGGATGTTACTGCCCAGGGATACTGGCAGGGCCCCCGCTTCGGCCAGCGACTTTCTCTCCTCTTCGGCAAGCCCTCCCTCGGGACCGACCAGCAGCGCCAGTTCACCCGGATTCCTGCCGGCGAGGGCCGTCGCCGGCCTCTCGCCTCCAGCCTCATCCGCGAAGAGGGCCAGGTCCATGCCCTCCAGCAGTGCCAGCACCTCGTCCCAGGACCTTACCTCCGCTACCTCCGGAAGAAAAGGCCGGCCAGCCACGCGCGCCGCCTCCAGGGCTATCCTGCGCCACCTCTTCACTTTCCCGGCGTACGTGGCATGTGCCCGCCGCGAACGCGCGGCCAGGAAAGGCTGCAGGGAGGCTGCCCCCAGCTCCACCCCGCCCTGCACGACGCCGTCCATCTTCGAGCCGCCGGGGATCCCCTGGAAGAGGTGAAGCAGCGGGCGTTCCTCCACGGCCTGGGAAGTCTCGTTGACGACGACCGACGTGCCGGCCGGGGTGATGCTCTCGATGGTCCCCCGCCCGATGCAGCCTTTCCCGTCCATGAGGATGATGCTCTCGCCGGCGCGCATCCTCAGCACGCGGCTCGCGTGGTGATGCTCCGGCCCTTCGAGCACCAGCCGCCCCGAGCTGAGGGCCTGCCCGGAGACGTAGAACCTCGCGGTGGTCAATACTCCTGCCTTATCGCCTTGCGCAGGCGTCCGACGATGCCGGGAGAATCCTTCTTCCCCGACTCTATGCGCTGGAATTCCTTGAGCAGTCTCTTCTGCTCCGCGCTGAGCTTGCGCGGCACCCTCACCTCGAGGGTGAGATAGATGTCGCCCTTGCGCTGCGACCTCACGCTGGGCATGCCCTTGCCCCTGAGCCGGAAGACGTCCCCCGGCTGGCTCCCGGCGGGTATCTGCAGCCTCTCCTCGCCGTTGAGCGTCGTTACCTCGATCTCGGTGCCCAGGGCGGCTTCGGAGATCTCGACGCTTATCACGGCGTGCAGGTCGCTGCCGCGGCGGGTGAAGGTTTCGTGCTCAGCCACCCTGACCTCAACGTAGAGGTCGCCCGCCGCACCTCCCATGTGTCCCGCCTCCCCGCGGCCGGGAAGGCGGACGCGGTCGCCGTCGTCGACCCCCGCGGGGATGTTCACCTGTACCTTGTCGATTATGCGTGCCGCGCCCCGGCCGTCGCATGCCGGGCAGGGATGGGTGTTTATCTCGCCTGCTCCACCACAGCGGCGGCAGGTCGTGGACGAAGTGAAGGCCCCGAAAGCGCTGCGGCGCGTGTGTACTGTCTTGCCCTCTCCCCCGCAATCCGGGCAGAGGTCATGATCGAACCCGCTGGCGAGCCCCGTCCCCCCACACTCGTCGCAGGTCTCGCTCCTTGGCATCTCCAGTTCGCGCACCGTCCCGGCGTATGCTTCCACGAGGGATATCTCCACCACGGCCAGGAGGTCGCTGCCGCGCCGAGGCGCGCGGGCGAAGCCCGGCTGCCCACGCCCGAAGAATATGTTGAATATGTCGCCGAATGATCCGCCGAAGCCCTCGAACGGGCTGCCGTACGGCGAGGCGCTCAGCCCCTCGTCCCCGAGGAGGTCGTACCTTCTCCTCTTCTCCGGGTCGCTCAAGACCTCGTAGGCCTTGCTTATCTCCTTGAAGCGGTCGCCCCCGTCGTCATCCGATGTGCTGACGTCGGGGTGGTGAAGCCGCGCCAGGCGACGGTAGGCTTTCTTGATCTCCTCCTGGTCGGCCCCCCGTGAAACGCCCAGTATCTCGTAGTAGTCTTTCATGGCCTTTCCGCTTTGCCCCCTAACCCTTGAGCATCTCGAGCGTACGGCTCAGGGACTTGGCGATAAAGTCGACCGTCGGGATCACCCGGGCATAGTCCATGCGCGTTGAGCCGAGCACGCTCACCGTTCCGACCATCTCCTCGCCAATGGCATACGGGGTGGCCACCAGGCTGAAGGACTGCAGCTCCTTGTAGAGGTTCTCGTCTCCGATGCGAACCATGAGCTCTTTCGAACCCAGGGCCTCTCCCAGCATATTGAGGAGAAAATACTGTTCCTCGAAGTGTTCGAGGAGGTTCTCGATCCTCTTCAACCCCTCGCTGTCCAGGTAACGCAGCAGGTTCGCCGTGCCACCGACGTAGACCTTCTCGTACTCGTCCTCGGTCAATATATCCCGGATCACGCTGATCGCCCTGGCGGTTAAGAGCGGGGACTTCAGCTTCCCGACATCCGGGTGAAAGGCGAGATCAGCCACCTTTTCAAGCCCCTTTCCCTGCAGGTTGTGGTTGAGGAAGGACTGGATCTCGTCTAGGTCTATGGTTTCCTCCGAGTCCTTGACGTCAATGAGCTTCTTCTCCACGCGGCCTGTATCGGTGATGATCACCAGCAGGACGATGTCCTCCGCCAGGTTCACCAGGTCGACGTGTTTTATGTTGGTGCGCCGCAGCCGCGGGGCTATGACCATCGCCGCCGCGCTGGTGAGGCGCGACAGCAGGGTGCTGGTCTCCTGCAGCAGGCCTTCCAGCTCCTTCGTCTTGTGGGAGAAGAGCGTGATGATGGCGCTTTTCTCCTCCTGCCGCAGCCGCGTCCTCCCGCTCAGGCTGTCCACGTAGAAGCGGTAGCCCAGGTCCGTCGGCACCCGTCCCGCCGAGGTATGGGGCTGAAACAGGTATCCCATGCCCTCGAGCTTGCTCAACTCGTTGCGGATGGTGGCCGCGCTTATGCCCAGGTTGAGATGCTGCGCCAGGGACTTCGATCCCACCGGCGCGCCGGTGGTGATGAATTTATAGACCACCGTCTTCAGTATCTTCTGCTGTCTCTTGTCAAGCATTTAGCACTCTCCTCCTTTGAGTGCTACATCACTAATAAGGTATCGGTTCCCCGGACTCGGCGTCAAGCTGGGAGCAGTTCCGCGATGACTTCGTTGGATAACAGCATCCCCCGCGCCGTGAGATGGACGCGCCCGCCTCCCGCCGCCAGCAGTCCCATCTCCTCCAGGTCCCCGAGGCGACTGCCGCCATGCGCGAGGATGCCACGCGGCACGCCGCGCGCGGTCCTCAGCCCCAGCATTATCTCCTCCGCGCGGCCTTCAGCCTCTCCCACGTATTCGAGCCCCTCGGCGGGCGGCAGGCCGCCCCGGGAGACGGAGCGCATGTAGGCCAGGAGCGATACGGTGTTGTGAAAACGGTATCCGCCCAGGAAGGAATGGGCTCCCGCCCCCACGCCCAGGTATTCCTCCCGCCTCCAGTAGGCCATGTTGTGGCGGCAGGCATGGCCTGGCAGGGAGAAATTGGATATCTCGTAATGCTCGTAGCCCGCCGCCTCCATCTCGGCACAGGCCGCCAGGTATTGCTCCGCGACCTCGTCTTCTTCGGGCATGGCCACTTCGCCTCTCCGCACCGCTCTCGACATGGGAGAATTAACGGACAGGGTGAGGGCGTAGAGGCTGACGTGCTGGGGCGCGGCGGCGATCACCTCCCGCAGGCCCGCCAGGAAGGACGCGGCGTCCCCACCCGGAACGCCCAGGAGCAGGTCGACCGAGACGGAGGCGGCACCGCTCCCCGTGGCCTTCGCGAGCGCCCGCATTGCGGCCGCGGCGTCGTGCTTTCTTCCCAGCAGCCTGAGTGCGTCATCGCCCAGCGACTGCACGCCGATGCTCAGTCGGTTCACGCCGCCCGCGCATGCCGCGGCGTAATCCTCAGCGACCCAGGTGGCGGGGTTCACCTCAACGGTTACCTCGGCCCCCTCGCGCAGCCCGAAACGCTCCGCTATCCCGCCCACCAGCGACGAGATCTCCTCTCCGCTCAGCGTGGACGGCGTGCCCCCACCGATATAGACGGAGCTCAACGCGGTGTCTCTTCGCCCGAGAAGGCCCCGCCAGAGGCCGATCTCAGCGAGCAGCGCGGCCATGTACCCGCGCATGCGGCTTTCGTCGCACACCCGCGCGTTGAAATCGCAATAGCTGCATCGCGAGAGGCAGAAAGGCCAGTGCACGTAGAGCCTCATCTCCCGGCCTCCTCCCTGGTCACGCGCAGGGCGGAGATGAAGGCCTCCTGCGGGATCTCCACCTTGCCCACCATCTTCATCCTCTTCTTGCCCGCTTTCTGCTTCTGCAGCAGCTTCTTTTTCCTGGTTATATCGCCGCCGTAACACTTGGCGAGAACGTCCTTGCGCTTCGCCTTTATGGTCTCGCGCGCCACGATCCGGCCCCCGATGGCCGCCTGCACCGCCACGTCGAAGAGCTGGCGGGGGATGAGCTCGCGCAGGCGCTGGGTGATGCGCCGTCCGTAGTCGTAGGCGCGGCCCCTGTCCACGATGGACGAGAAAGCGTCCACTGGCTCCCCGTTGATGAGGATGTCCAGCTTCACCAGGTTGCCGGGGAGGAATCCGACGTGCTCGTAGTCGAGGGAGGCGTAACCGCGGCTGCGCGACTTGAGCTGGTCGTAGAAATCGACCACGATCTCCGCCAGGGGAAGGCGGCAGCGTATCTCCACCCGGCGCCCGGAGAGATAGACCATGTCCTGGTATATCCCCCTCCTCTCCTTCACCAGCTCGAGCATGGCGCCCATGTAGTCCGGCGGGACCAGGATGGTCGCCTGCACGTAAGGTTCTCTCACCTCGTCCAGGTTAGCCGCATCGGGCAAGTCCGAGGGATTGCGCACGTAGGTGACTTTCCCTCCCCGCTCCTCTACCTCGTAGACGACGTTGGGGGCGGTTATGACCAGGTCGAGGCCGTATTCCCTCTCCAGGCGCTCCTGCACGATCTCCATGTGCAGCAGCCCGAGAAATCCGCAGCGGTACCCGAAGCCCAGCGCCTTGGAGGTCTCCTTGGCGAAAGTGAGGGCGGCGTCGTTGAGCTTCAGCCTGTCCAGGGCGTCGCCCAGGTCGCTGAAATCGTCCGAATCCACCGGGTAGATGCCGGCGAAGACCATGGGCTTGGGCTCGAGATATCCGGGCAGCGGCTCAGAGGCGGGATTGTCCCTGGCGGTCACCGTATCCCCCACCTTTATCCTGGTGACGTCCTTGATGCCGGTGATGACATAGCCGACCTCGCCCGCCTCCAGGCTGCCGGTTGATATCATGTCCGGGGAGAAGTACCCCACCTCGTCTATCTCCACCGCCGTCCCCTCCACCATGAACCGGGCCTTCATGCCCTTGCGCACCATGCCCTCGGCCACGCGCACGAAGGCCACCACGCCGCGGTAGAGGTCGTAGGTGGAGTCGAACACCAGCGCGCGCAGCGGCAGCCCGGTCTCGGCCGCCGGTGGCGGCACGCGCCGGATGATCTCGGCCAGAAGCTCCTCCACGCCCTCCCCCGTCTTGGCCGATACCGCCATGACCTCCGCCGGGTCTATGCCGAGCAGGTCCGCCACCTCCATGGCGGTGTCCTCGTAGTCCGCGGAGGGAAGGTCTATCTTGTTGACCACGGGTATGACGGTCAGCCCGGCTTCCACGGCCAGGTAGGCGTTTCCGACCGTCTGGGCCTCGACCCCCTGCGACGCGTCCACCAGCAGCACCGCCCCCTCGCAGGCTGCCAGGCTGCGCGACACCTCGTAGGAGAAGTCCACGTGGCCCGGCGTGTCGATGAGGTTTAGGCGGTATTCTTCCTCACCCGCTGGCTTGTACTGCATGCGTACGGCCGTGGCCTTGATGGTTATTCCCCGCTCGCGCTCGAGGTCCATGCGGTCCAGGTACTGGTCCGCCATCTTCTGGTGCGGCACCGTCTGCGTTATCTCGAGGAACCTGTCAGCCAGCGTGGACTTGCCGTGGTCTATGTGCGCGATGATGCAGAAATTTCGTATTCTCTTTTCCTCCATATATATACACCTCGGCAATTATCGCACATTCGCGAGGGATTGAGTGCCTGTTGCTCGAATGTCCTTGATCAATTCTAGGATGACTGCCGGGCAAGTGGCGGCTCCTCGGCGCTTGTGCTACAATTCTCCCTGTTTGTGGAAAGGAGGGAAATCAGTTGCCCAACATAAAGCAGCAGGAAAAACGCATGAGGCAGGCGGAGAAGAGGCGCGTGCGCAACAAGTCGCGCAAGACGGAGATAAAGACATACATGAAGCGCTTCGAGGCCGCACTGCAGCGCGGAGACCGCGACGAGAGCACGGAGTACCTGAACAAAGCGATAAGGGCGCTTGACAAGGCGGCGAGCGACGGCATCATCCACAAGAACAACGCCGCCAACCGCAAGTCCCGCCTCATGGCCAGATACAACAAGTCCGCCTGAGACCGACTGACAGCAGACGGCCGCCACCCTTCGCGGGTCGCGGCCTTTTTCGCGGGCAGGATACGAGGCTCAGCGCAGGCGCGCCCCCAGCCCCCCGGCCAGCTTCGCGATTATGCCCTCGTAAACGGAGCGTACCTCGTCGTCCCTGAGGGTGCGGTCCAGGGCGTAAAACGACAAGCTGAAGGCCAGGCTCTTCTCGCCCTCGCCCAGTTGATCTCCGCGGTAGAGGTCGAAGAGGCGGACCTCGCGCAGCAGCTCTCCCCCGGCTTCCCAGATCACGTCCTCCACTTCGCCCGCGTCAACGCCGCCATCCACCACGACCGCGAGGTCCATCTGGATGGACGGATAGCGCGGGATCTCCTCGTAGGGTAAGGGCTCGAGCGCGGCGGCGATGAGGGGATCGAGGGCGATCTCCAGCACGGCGGTGTTCGGCGGCACGTCCGCCGCCGCGGCGACGCGGGGATGGACGAGCCCCAGGAAGCCGACGTCCCTGTCCCGGATGCTCACCGCGCACGACTGGGCCGGGTGCAGGAAGGGGAAGCCCTCCCGGCGCAGGTCCCAGGACGTGACGCGCAGGGACGACATCAGGCGCTCCAGTATGCCCTTGGCCGCGAAGAAATCCACATCCTCCGCATCGCGGTGCCATTGTTTGGGCAGCCATCTCGCTGCGAGAGCACATCCCAGCTTCTGCGCCTCCTCGGGCAGCTTTTCCCGCGCCCGGGGCACGAACGTCCTGCCCATCTCGAAGAAAAGCAGGCCGGCGACCTGGCGGTTCAGGTTGTAGCGCACCGCTTCCAGCAGTCCCGGAAGCAGCAGCGGGCGCATAACCGACATCTCCTCGCTTATGGGGTTGCGCAGGATCACCGGTGCGGACGGCAGGCACTGCCTGTCGGGATCCAGTATCTCCAGCCAGCGGGGGGATATAAAGGCATGGCATATCGCCTCGTGCAGGCCCATGCCGGCGAGGATCCGCGCCACCTCCCTGCGCTTTCCCTGCTGCGGCGTCAGCGACCCGATGTTATGGGAAGAGCGCGGCAGCGTGGGCGCGATGCGCCCGTAGCCGTAGAGGCGGGCGACCTCCTCCACGAGGTCGATCTCCCTTTCCAGGTCGGGCCTGAACGTCGGCACCGTTACCCTGATGGTATCTTCTCCGCCGTCTTCCTTCACCATCTCCGCTTCCAGCTCGATGGAGCGCAGGTATGAGGCCATCTCCTCGCCCCCGATATCCGCGCCGATGATGGCGGCCGTCCTCCTCACCCTCAGGACCAGGGAAACGGGCTCGATGATGCGGGCCCGCGCATCTACCGCGCCCGGCCTCACCGTTCCTCCCGCCAGTTCCTGCATGAGAAACGCCGCGCGGTCGGCGGCTCGCACGCATCCTCCCGGGTCCACTCCGCGCTCGAAGCGGTAGGAGGCCTCCGAGGGCAGCTCCTGCAGCCGGGCGGTGCGCATTATGTTGGCGGGATCGAAGTGTGCCGACTCCAGCAGTATCCTGGTGGTGGAGGCGCTCACCTCCGTGTGCTCCCCGCCCATGACGCCGGCGAGGGCCACCGGTCCCGATGGATCGCATATGAGAAGGTCGTCGCGGGCAAGACGCCGCTCCACCCCGTCCAGGGTGGTCATGGCCTCGCCGTTTGCCGCCCTCCGTACGATGATATGCCCGTCCTTTACCAGGTCCAGGTCGAAGGCGTGCAGGGGCTGTCCCGTTTCCAGCATCACGTAGTTGGTGACGTCCACGACGTTGCTGATGGGGCGCACGCCCGCCGCCTGCAACCTGCGGCGCATCCACCAGGGGGAGGCGTGGATGCCCACTTCCTCGATGACCCTTGCCGCGTAACGGGAGCAGAGGTCCCCGTCCTCAATATCCACGCGCACGGCATCCGCGGCCGGCGCCCCCTCCTCACGCAGAGCGAATTCCGGACTTTTCACCTTCTGCCCGGTGAGCGCGGCCACCTCACGCGCTATGCCCAGCATGGACAGGCAGTCCGGGCGGTTCGGGGTTATCTCCAGGTCTAGGACGGTATCGCGCGCGGCGAGCACATCGGAGAGCCGGGCGCCCGCCTTCGCCCCTTCCTCTAGGACCATGATGCCGTCCGCTTCCTCCGAGATCCCCAGCTCCTTCTCGGATAGTAGCATGCCGCGGGAGGCGACGCCGCGTATGGTCGCCTCGCTTATGCGCGTACCGTCCGGGAGGCGGCTTCCGGGCGGGGCGACGGGAGAGAGCATGCCGGGCCGTACGTTTGGGGCTCCGCACACGATGTCCGCCACCTCCCCGCCCAGGTCCACCCTGCACAGGGACAGCCTGTCGGCGGAGGGGTGGGCCTTCACCTCCAGCACGCGGCCCACGACGAACGCCTCGAAGCCCTCCCCGATTTCCTCCACGGCCTCCACCGCGGTCCCGGAGCCGTTGAGCATCTCCGCAAGGTCATGGGCACTCGCGGGCAGGTCGACGTATTCCGCAAGCCATTCCAGAGAAACGCGCATCTTTATCTCCCCTAGTACTGCCTGAGCAGGCGCAGGTCGTTGTCGAAGAAATACCTTATGTCCGGCACGCCGTATTTGAGCAGGGCTATGCGCTCCACGCCCATCCCGAAGGCGAAGCCGCTTACCTCCTCGGGATCGTATCCCACGTACCCGAATACGTTGGGATCTACCATGCCAGCCCCCAGTATCTCGAGCCAGCCCGTCCCCTTGCATACCCTGCAGCCGCTTCCGCCGCAGATGTTGCAGGACACGTCCACCTCGGCGCTGGGCTCGGTGAAGGGGAAGAAATGCGGGCGGAAGCGCACGTCACGCTCCTCGCCGAACATGCGCCGGGTGAAATGCTCCAGGGTGCCCTTGAGGTCGCCCAGGGTTATGCCCTCGTCCACCGCCAGCCCCTCCACCTGGTGGAACATGGGGGAGTGGGTGGCGTCCGGGACGTCGCGCCGGTAAGCTTTGCCGGGCGCGATGACGTAGAGAGGAGGCGGGGTAGCCTCCATCACCCTTACCTGGACCGGGGATGTTTGGGTGCGCAGGAGGACGTCGTCACTTCCGCTCCCCGGCACGTCCACGTAAAAGGTGTCGGAGAGAGACTTCGAGGGATGCCAGGCCGGCGTGTTCAGCGCCTCGAAGTTGTAGTAATCGAGCTCCACCTCCGGCCCTTCCACCAAGCGGTAGCCCATGCCGATGAATATGTCCTCGATCTCCTCTATGATGCTGGAGAGCAGGTGCCGCGTGCCAGCGGGAAAAGCTCTTCCGGGCAGGGTTATATCCACCTCTTCCCGCCTCAGGGCCTCCTCCATCTCCCCTATCCTGAGCAGGCCGCCCTTGTCCGCAAGGGCCTTCTCGAGCCACCCCTTGAGCAGGTTTCCGAGACGGCCTACCCTGCGCTTTTCTTCGGGTTCCAGGCGCTTGATCCCCTGCAGGAGCACGGAGAGCCGTCCCTTGCGGCCCAGGTAGGCCACGCGCACTCCCTCCAGCGCCTCGGAGTCCGCGGCCGACTCCAGGGCGGCGCGGGCCTCTTCATATATGCCTCCCAGCTCGGGATCGGCTCTTATCTCGTCCAGGAAATCCTTGGCTGCCATTCAGCCGCCCTCCTTTTCACCTGTATTCGCGTTCCTGCGCCTTGCCACCTCGTACAGCAGCACGGCCGCCGCGGCCGACACGTTGAGGGACTCGGCCTCGCCGAGGATGGGTATGCGCACCAGGCCGTCCGCCATCGCCGTCTCCTCACCCGGCATCCCCCAGGCCTCGTTGCCCATGACCAGGGCCAGCCTGTCGGGCCATTCCGCCTCCCACATCCCCGTCCCGGCGTGGGCATCCGCGGCGTAAAGGGCATAGCCGGCCTGTTTCAAGGTTTCGAACACGGAGGACGTCTCTCCGCCGACCGCCAGGGGGACGTGGAAAATGGATCCGGCGGTGCTGCGCACCGTCTTCGGGTTATAGAGGTCGGCGCTCCCCGCGCAGACGATCAGCCCGCCCGCTCCCGCGGCATCCGCGATCCTTATCAGGTTGCCCAGGTTGCCGGGGTCCCTCACCCTGTTGGCGACGACCACCGTCGGCGCTCCACCGTCGGCGATATCCTCGATCCCCGAGTGCAGCAGGGGGCAGACCGCCACGATGCCCTGCGGGGTGACCGTATCCGACAGGCCCGCCACTATCTCCTCCGCGGCCGTAAAGCACGGCACTCCCCGGTTGAGGATGATATCAGCGTAGGCTGCCAGGGCATCCCGGCCTTTCTCGCTGCAGATGATACACTCGAGCGCACGGGAAGACTTCAGGGCCTCGGCCACGCACTGCAGGCCTTCCGCCAGGAACAGGCCTTCCCGGTAGCGGAAGTTCCTCTTGCGCAGGCGGCGGTAGCGCCTTACGCGCTCGTTCTTCGGGCTCTCGATCACGCCCGACAGGCGAACCCCATCAGACGCTCGCCTCCTTTGCCTGCGGCTCTTTCTCCAGTTGATCCCTCGCCTTGCGCACCAGTTCCGCGAAGGAGGCGGGATCGGAGACGGCCATCTCGGCCAGCATCTTGCGGTTCACCTCGATCTCCGCCAGCTTCAGTCCCTGGATGAACCTGCTGTAAGAAATGCCGTTCTGCCTTGCGGCAGCGTTTATGCGCGCGATCCACAGGCGTCTGAAGTCCCTCTTCCTGGCACGGCGGTCACGGTATGCGTATTGCAGGGAATGCATGACCTGCTCGTTGGCGCTGCGGTAAGACCTGCTGCGAGCGCCGCGATAGCCCTTGGCCATGCTCATCACTTTCTTTTTTCTTTTCTTTCTCGCAACGGAATGCTTCGTTCTGGACATATCGTCTCAGTCCTTTCCTGGCTGTTTTCGTAAAACGCGGAAGGCGACGTCGCCCGCCATCAACCCCTACGCAACATCTTCTTAACAGCGGCCGCGTCGGCCCCGGTCACCTCGGCCTTCGAGCGATATCCCCGCTTGCGGGACGGGCTCTTCTTCGAGAGCAGGTGGTTGCCGTAGCCCTTCCTGCGCCGCAGCTTTCCGCCACCGGTTACCTCAAACCTCTTGGCCGCTCCCCTGTGCGTCTTCATCTTTGGCATTCTTTCCTCCGTCCTTTTTAACCACCGCGACCGGCGCCATTATCATCTGCATGTTGCGCCCGTCGAGCTTGGGCATGGTCTCCACGGTGCCGAGGTCCGCCAGTTCCTCCGCGATCTGCTGCAGCAGGTTCCTGCCCAACTCCGTGTGGCTCATCTCCCTGCCCCTGAACATGATGGTCACCTTTACCTTGTAGCCGGACTTCAGAAATCTCTCGATGTGTTTCTTCTTGATCTCGTAATCGTGCCGGTCTATCTTCGGGCGCAGCTTCATCTCCTTGTAGGTGACCACGCTCTGTTTCTTGCGCGCCTCCTTCATCTTAACCGTCTGCTCATAGCGGTATTTCCCGTAATCCATGATCTTGCAGACCGGGGGCTGTGCTTGCGGTGCCACCTCCACTAGGTCCAGGTCCAGTTCCTCGGCCATGGCCAGCGCTTCCTCTATGGGTTTGATCCCGACCTGGTTTCCGTCCGGACCCACGAGACGCACCTCTCTCGCCCTGATCCCCTCGTTAACGCGCACGTTCTTGTCTATCTGGCATCCCTCCTCGTGTAAAAGAAAAGGACAGCGGTCTGTGCCCGCTATCCACGGGATCCTGACTTCAGTAACCCTGCAGGCTACGCGGCCGCAGGGTGAGAAGCTCGACCGCTTCTTCTTCGTTCCTTATTTTGTTTTCAAGGATGAAGTATAGTGTATAGCCATCCCGCAGGCAACATCTCAGCCCGCAGCCACCTCGCCTACGCCTGCCGTTTTCCCCTCCCGCGGCGCCGCGCCCGCAGCGCGCAGCGGGAGGATGATGGTGAAGGTGGTGCCCCTGCCCTTGGCGCTGTTCGCCCACATCTCCCCTGCGTGGGCGCTCACCAGCTGTTTGCAGATGGAGAGCCCGAGACCGGTGCCGCTCTGCTGGCGCGTCGACGATGAATCTACCTGGTAGAACTTGTCGAATATCCTCGGGAGGTCCTGGGCGGCTATGCCGATGCCCGTATCGGAGATCCTTATCACGCAGTTGTCTCCCGCCGCGGCCGCCCTCAGCGAAACCGTCCCTCCCTCGGGCGTGAACTTGATGGCGTTATGTATGATGTTCATGAATACCTGGGCGAGGCGTTCCCCGTCTCCGTCCAGGGCGGGAAGGTCCCGCGGGATATCGACCTTGATGGCGATGTCCTTCTCCTGGGCAAGGTTGTCCAGTTGCTGCACCACGCCACCGATTACCTCCGCGAGCGCTACCGGCTCGTGGCGTACGTCGATCATCCCCGCCTCTATCCTGGAGAGGTCCAGGAGGTCGTTTATGAGCAGGGTGAGCGATTCGGTCTGTTTCTGGACCACGTCCAGGTAATGCCTCTGTTTCTCCGTGATCGGGCCGACCCGTTCCGCCGCCAGCAAACCCACGAATCCCTTGATGGATGTAAGCGGCGTTTTGAGCTCGTGCGAGACGATGGAGATGAAATCCGATTTCATACGGTCCAGTTCGACGAAATCGGTGATGTCGTGCAGGAGGATCACGGCTCCCCCCACGCTGCCCTCGACATCCGGGAGAGGGGTCCAGAACATCTTGAAGATGATGTCGGGGTCCATCTTCACGAGCAGCTCGCTCTTTACGCTCTCCCCCTTTTTCAGCACCCTCTCCAGCGCGTCCGCGAGGTCGACCTCCCTCGACTCGATCCCGCAGCGGGAAGCTTGCAGCAGCCCCGGCAGGTATTCCCCATAATCCGTCGCCCTCAGCCCCAGGAGACGTGCGACGAAGGGGTTGGCCAGCACCAGCCTGCCTTCCTGGTCTATGACCAGCAGGCCGTCGCTGATGCTGTTTATGATGGTCTCGATCTTGCTCTTGTCCTGCAGGGTCCTGCGGTAGAGGGACGCTTTCTCCAGGGCCAGGGCTACCTCGCTGGCCAAAGTGAGCAGGAGCTTGGCGGCATCGTCGTCAAAGGCCGCCTCCTCGCGGGAGAAACAGCATAGTTCCCCGACCACGCTCGAACTGGCGAAAAGGGGCACCGCGATCATGGAGGAGAAGCCGGTTTCCTGCAGAAAGTCGCGGAAACGCGGATCCTCTCCGGCTTCACCGAGCACTACGGGCAAGACCGCGGACACCGACAGGTAGAGGGGGTTTTCATCTCCCTCCGCCACCAGTGCCGTCATGCCTTCCTCGTCCAGGCCCTGGATCGCCCTCGGGCTGAGACGGCCGTCCGGTTCCAGCAGAGACACCGCGATTGCCTCGTTGTGCACCAGCGCGCTGGCGCTGTCTATGAGCATGGCCGTTATCTCGTCCTCGTCGAGCGTTGAGGCAAGTTTCAGCGATAGGGCATAGAGGGTGGACAGCTCCCTGCGCTTGCTGTCGGCCTTGTCGAGAAGGTTGGCGACGGCCTGTTTCTCTCTCTCCTGCTCGCGCGCCTTGTTGATAACGAAGGTCCCGCCCAGGGCGATGATGACGTAGATGGGCACCGCGATGGCCATGCTCTTCAGCGATTCCATGGAAACCGTCTCGTAAAATATCGGCGCGAAATAGACCAGGCAGGTCACGGCCGTAATCAGCATCGTCTCCAGCAGCTCGAAATACGCTGATGAAAAGATGATGACCGTCAGGAAGAGCAGGGATAAACCGCTATCGATACCGCCCGCCATGTACACCATCACCGCGATCAGCGCGTCGGTCGCGAGCATGAGCGTGAAGAAAGCGACGGGGCGATAGCCCTCGTAGGGGAAATAGCGGTGCCCGAGAAAGACGAGGACGGAGAGGGCCACGAAACCGTAGAACACGGGGGATTCGCTGCGCTCGGAGTACGGCAGGACGAAGAGCATGGCGGCAACGATGATGGTCAGCCAGAAGATGGAGGCTATGAAGCGGGTCGACAGGAGGATCATGCGTACGCCCTCGCGCCGCCCGCCGTCCACCTCCGTTCCGGACGCCTGCGCCCTTCCCGCTCGAACACCCGTCACCTTCAAGGCCTTCCGCACCTTCCCTCAATCCCTGCGGCGGCGGTCGAAGACTAGATTGCTCCCCTCCATGTCCTTGGCGTATTTCTTGAGCTCCGCCGCTATCTGCGCCACTTTGCCCGGATGCTCCAGCTTGCGGTAGGTGTTATGGACGACGGCTATGCTTATGGTCATGATGGGGAACTCGCTCACGTTTCCCTGCCGGTCGGTGCTGATGATGCTGCCCCGGTCCCGGTCATCCGGCTCGTAGTGGGCGGGTATGCGCTCGTCGAACAGCCTGATGACCTCACCGCAGATAATTGGGGCGCGGTCCATGTCCGTGACCACGATAAAATCGTCCCCGCCTATGTGGCCGGCGAAATCGTTTCTGTCACCGTATTTGTCCAGGGACTCCAGGATGGCTTTCGTGGTCAGCTTGATGACCTCGCTGCCGGCGAGAAACCCGTAACGGTCGTTATATGCCTTGAAATCGTCCAGGTCGATGTAACAGACCGCGAAGCGCCTGCCGCTGGCTATGCGGGATTCTATCGCCTCCTCTATGGCCCGGTTGCCCGGCAGCCCGGTAAGAGGGCTGGCTTCACCGTCGCGGAGCGAGCGCCGCAGGTGCATCTCTATCCTGGCCTCGAGCTCCAGGGGATCGAAAGGTTTGGTGAGGTAATCATCGGCCCCGGTCTGCATGCCCCTTATCTTGTCCTCGAGCATGCCCTTGGCGGTGAGGAGGATGATGGGTATGTGGCAGGTGAGGGCCTCGTTGCGGAGTCGCAGGCACACCTCGAGGCCGTCGATATCCGGCATCATGACGTCCAGGACGATGATGTCCGGTTTCTCGTTCGCGCATATCTCGAGGGCCTCGTTGCCGTCCCTGGCCTCGATGGTCTCGTACTTCCCGTCATCCAGCGTCTCCACGATGAGCTCGCGGATATTGGGGTCGTCGTCCACCACCAGGATCCTGGACCTCTTCCCGTTCTCGACGTCCCGCGACGCCTCGCCCCTCAGCATCTCGTCGAACAAATCCTCACCTCCGGAGCGGTTCTCCGCTCCCGGCGCCAACACGTACTCTCACGTGTCTCCACCATATCTCCTCCATGCAAGAGCTCTTTCTCCTCATCTCTTTATCGGATCCCCCCCGTGATCGTCGATTATGTCCAGGAAGACCTCCACGACCCGCGGATCGAACTGGCTTCCGGAGTTGCGTCTCAGTTCCTCTACGGCGTCAGGCAGGTTGAGCGCGCGGCGGTAGGGACGATCGGAACGCATGGCCTCGAATGCGTCGGCAACGGACAGGATACGGGCGCACAACGGTATCGCCTCTCCCTTCAGCCCCTGGGGATATCCGGTGCCGTCATAGCGCTCGTGGTGATGGAGGATTATCGGGCGGGGCCCTTGCAGGAACTCGACCGGCTCCACGATGCTCTCGCCGAGAACGGGGTGGGTCTTTACATGCGTGTACTCCTCGCTGGTCAGCCCGCCCGCCTTGTTGAGGACCCTGCCGGCGATGCCGATCTTGCCGATATCATGCAGGGTGGCGGCATATTTCAGCTTCTGCCTCTCCCGCTCCTCAAGGCGCATCGCATCGGCGATCATCAACGCGTACTCCGTCACCCTCTCGGAATGTCCGTGGGTGTAGGGGTCTTTGACCTCGATCGCCTTGGCGAGCGCGCGCACGGTCGAGAAGTAGCTTTTCTCTATATCCTCGTAGAGCGCCGCGTTCTCTATGGCCATCGACGCCTGCGCAGTTATCGCCTTCACCACCTCGATCTCCTCCACCTCGAGCTCACTCGGCTCCCGGCAGGGGTAGAAGAGGGTGAAAACTCCGCTCAGCTTCTCCTTCGACCTGAGGGGCAGGAGGAAGACCGTATCCACTCCGTGCTCGTAGAGCAGATCGGCGGGAAGCAGGCATCCCGCCTCGGCCGCGGGCAGGAACACGGGATCGCCCCCTTCCAGGGCCTCCAGTTGTCCGTCGCGTATCGAACCGATATGAAAGCCGGCCGCGGCTCCGCCGTCCAGCCTGCTCTCCTCGATAAAGCCGTAACGTGCCGCCGGCTCGAAACGCCCGGCATCATCCTCACGCAGATAGATCGCGCACATAACCACGTCACAGAGACCAACGGTCATCTGCACTACCTTGTCGAGTATCTGGCTCAGGTCGAGGGTGGAGTTGATGGCCCTGGCTATCTCCAGCAGCGCTACCGTCTCCTTGATCTTGCGCTGCTCCCTCTCGTGGAGATAGGCGTTCTCGAGGGCCACGGCCAGGCGGTTCGAAAACCTTACGGCCAGCTCGACCTCCTCGGAGGCGAGCTTGCCGCGGCGGGAGTTGTCGGCGAGAGATATGATCCCGGTGGTGCGGCCCCTGACCACCATGGGCAGCAGGACCATGCATGCGGCGCCGCTGAGCGACATGACCTCCTCGAGCGAGGGCTTCGCGTCTCCCCGAGACTCCCAGTATGGCTCCATCTTCTCGAGCAGGGTGAAGGCGGTGACGCCGTTGAGCTCGAGCTGAGGTGGTTCCGCTCCTTCGCGGACGAGGTCGCCGACGAGCGGGACCAGCTGGCCGGGGGCGCTGAATTCCCAGCGGGTCGCATGCGCCATGTGCGTTATCTCTTTGAGCCTTGCCAGGCCTACCTTGGTGAGGGTGGTGGGGTCAAGGGTCGCCGCTATGGTGTCTGGAAAGCTGTCGACCTCGCGCAGCTGCCGCGACAGCTTCTCTCTTCTCCTCTCCTCCGCCTCCAGGTGCGCCTCAAACAGTATCGCCTGGGCCCTCAAAAGCCCCCCGACCACGATGCTCAACTCGCCTGCTCCGCTCCTCCCGCCCAATTGCTCGCACAGGCTGGCGACGATGGAATGGGGAATAGCGCCGATCTCTTTCCAGGAGAGACCGTGTCGCGATAGCTCGCTTGCCGCCTCGACCAGTCGCTGCCTGGCGCGCTGCAGCTCCCCCTCGTCCCTCGCGGTCACCGCGTCCAGCAGCGCCTTCATTGTCTCCCGCGCATCGACGCCCATGTCCGTTGCCCATGCCATGGCTACGCCGGTCGTGCTCTCAAGGGCCCTCGAGAGCACGACCTCGCGTTCCTCCGCAAGCAGGCCTTTACCTGCCCGGCTGGGCATGATCTACGGCTATCTCCTACGTCCTTCAAAAGCGCCGACGCTCCACTATGAGTATCGGCAGGGTTTACGTGCGTTTTTAACGGCGTTGCCCTGGAAGGAACCTGGACCAGGGCGGTAGGGGTGGATATGGATCGGGGCGTTGGGTCTGATAACAGCAAGTGGGGCCGGGATAAATCCTGGCCCGCAGCGCTTGCGCGTCGCTCCGCTCTGATATGTGGGTAAGGCTCGTCCCTGACACTCCCCGCCTGCGGCTCGGACGCAAACCGAGCCCTTGTTGCGGGTCGGGCGAGGGCAAGGGTGCGCAGGCGGGCGTCGCTCGCCTTGATACGATGGTGGGGACTCAGCTCAAGGACTTCAGCAGGTTCCCCATCTCCACGGCGGTGAGGGCCGCCTGCCACCCCTTGTTGCCCTGCTTGGCTCCAGCACGCTCGACCGCCTGTTCGATGGTGTCAGCGGTTATGATCCCGAAGACCGTGGGCACCCCCTTGTCCAGCCCGACGCGGGCTATGCCCTTGGATACCTCGGAGGCGACGTATTCGAAATGGGGCGTGGAACCGCGTATGACCGCGCCCAGGCAGATGACGGCATCGTAACGGCCGCTTTCGGCCAGGCGCGAAGCCACCAGCGGTATCTCGAAGGACCCCGGCACCCATGCGATGTCCACGCCGTCCATGTCCGCATCGTGCCGTTTCAGGGCATCCAGCGCGCCGTCAAGCAGCCTCGTGCTGATGAACTCGTTGAAACGGGCGACGACGATGGCGAACCTAAGCCCCGTTGCTACAAGGTGGCCTTCGTAACTAGGCATTGCGCTCTCCTTTCTCAGAAGTCCAGGATGTGATCGAGCTTGTCCTGCTTCGCCTTGAGGTAGGCGTAGTTGTCCTCGCACGGCTCTATGACCAGCGGAATGCGCTCGACCACCTTCAGGCCGTACCCCTCCAGCCCCACCCGCTTGGCCGGGTTGTTGGTGAGAAGGCGCATGGTCGAGAGCCCCAGGTCGGATAGTATCTGGGCCCCGATGCCGTAGTCGCGGGCGTCCGGCGGGAAACCCAGCTCGATGTTGGCCTCGACGGTGTCCTTGCCGCTCTCCTGCAGTTCGTATGCCTTGAGTTTATGGGTGAGCCCGATGCCCCTTCCCTCGTGCCCGATGATATACAGGAGCACGCCCTGTCCCTCCTCCTCGATCATCTGCAGCGCCAGCCTCAACTGCAGGCCGCAGTCGCAGCGCAAGGAGGAGAAGACGTCCCCCGTCAGGCACTCGGAGTGCACCCTGACCAGCACGTCCTCTTTGCCCTCCACGTCTCCCTTGACCAGGGCTATGAGGGAGTGGCCGTCTATAAGAGACTCGTAACCCACCGCACGGAACTCCCCGTAAGCGGTGGGCATTCGCACCTCTGCCGTGCGCCTCACCAGTGTCTCGTTGCGGTTGCGGTAACGGATCAGGTCCTCGATGGTCGCCATCTTCAGGCCGAACCTCTTCTTTATCTCCGCCAGTTGCGGCACGCGGGCCATGGTGCCGTCGTCGTTCATGATCTCGCAGATCACGCCGGCCGGGAAAAATCCCGCCAGCCTCGCCAGGTCCACCGCGGCCTCGGTATGGCCGGCCCTCCGCAGCACACCGCCATCGCGCGCCCGCAGCGGGAAGACGTGCCCGGGCCTCGAGATGTCCTCCGGGCGTGTGGCGGGGTCGAGGACCGCTTGCACGGTCACCGCGCGATCGTGGGCGGATATCCCCGTGGTTATCTTCCCCTTGGCCCCGATGGAAACGGTAAAGGCCGTCTCGTGGGTCGAGGTGTTGTTTGAGACCATGGGGTGTATGTTCAATTCATCCAGGCGCTCTCCCGTACAGGGCATGCAGATCAGGCCGCGTCCGTGCTTGGCCATGAAATTGACCGCCTCCGGCGAGACCTTCTGCGCCGCCATGAGAAAATCGCCTTCGTTCTCGCGGTCCTCATCGTCCACGACGATGATGATCTTTCCTTCGCTGATGTCCTCGATGACATCCTCGATGGTGTCGAACGGGCTTTCCTCCTCTTTTCTCAACTCGTTATCCATCACATGAACCCTCCTTCAACCAGTCTCTCTCGTAGCGAGCCGCTTGCCGCGGAACCGTCACCGCGGGGCAGGCCCCTTTCCATGTAACTGCGCACGTACTTCGCTATCACGTCGACCTCGAGGTTCACGGCATCGCCGGACTTCGCGCGCCTCAGGTTCGTCTCCTCCACCGTATGGGGAATTGCGGCCACGCTGAACTCTCCGTCTCCCAGCGCGCTTACGGTAAGGCTTATGCCGTCAACCGCGATCGAACCCTTTTCGACCAGGTAGGCCTGCACCTCCGGAGGAGCGGCGAAGGCATAGGTCCTTCCCCTGCCGGAGTCCCTGGCCGACTTGAGATATCCGACCCCGTCCACGTGCCCCTGCACGATATGGCCCCCCAGGCGCGAGCCAAGTCTCATAGCCCTCTCCAGGTTCAGGGCCGCTCCCCTTTTCAGCCCGCCGAGGTTGGACCGCTGCAGGCTCTCCTCCGACACGTCCGCCGCGAAATAACCCGGGGCCGTCTCAACGGCGGTAAGGCATACTCCGTTCACCGCCACCGAGTCGCCGATCTCCAGGCCCTCCCACACGCGGCGGCAGGACACCGTTATCCGCGCTTCATCGCCAAGCCTTTTCAGCTCCTTCAGCTCTCCCACTTCCTCGATTATCCCGGTGAACATCCCAACCTCCGCTCTCCCGTATCCGCCATGAGCAGGAGATCCTCTCCCACCCTGCGTGTTCCGCGCCAGCGCAGCGGCAGGCCCTTCTCCAGGCCTGTAACCTCCCTGCCTTCCGCCCAGGAACGAGCTTCCGCGTCGCCGAACACCCTGGGCGCTATGAACAGGCACAGACGGTCGGCAAGCCCCTCGTCCAGCAGGGACGCGACCAGGGTGGGACCTCCCTCCACCAGCAGCCGCGCCACCTCCCTGCGTCCCAGTGAGGTCAGCAGCTCCGCCAGGTCCACCCTTCCCCGGGATCCCGGAAGCACCATGACCTCGACCCCCCTTTCCCGCAACCGCTCCGCCTTGGCCTCGTCCCCCGCGGGGGTGGTGGCCACGATCACCCCGGGCACTCCGCCCTGCGCCAGGCGGCAGTGCAGCGGCATGGACAGGCGCGAGTCAACCACCACCCTGAGCGGCGGCCGCGCCCCACGCAGGGGTACCTCGCGCACGGTCAATTCCGGGTCGTCCGACTGCACCGTCCCCCTCCCGACCAGGACCGCGTCGCTCTCCCTGCGCATGGCGTGCACCATCCTCCTCGCCTTCTCCCCGGTGATCCACCTGGACTCTCCGTTCCGCGCCGCGATCTTGCCGTCCGCGGTGGCGGCCATCTTCACCACCACCAGGGGCTTCCCGGTCGTGACGTGTTTTTCGT